>ERZ780198.53-NODE-53-length-116530-cov-15.423293_pt1 | contig 116530 bp, 90 predicted proteins | sample MGYA00510979_ERZ780198 | MGnify/ENA primary metagenome ERZ780198 (study PRJEB29588, sample SAMEA2158039) | human gut metagenome | biome: human gut; feature: human-associated habitat; material: faeces | place: Denmark | collected 2008/2010 ...
GGGGCCAGGCCGAGGGTGGTGACGTCGTCGGCCAGGTCGGGCTTGGCCAGGTCGGCGGCCAGTCCGCGGATGACTTCGGTTTCCTGACTGACGGGCAGGGAGGCGATGCCGGCGTAGGGACGTACGACGGGCTCCAGTCGGCGGGCGGCTTCGCGTTCGGTGGCGAGGGGGAGGCGGTCGTAGTCGGCGATGCGGCGGACGATGTAGTTGGCGGCCACGTCGCGGTCGGCCTCGAGCTGCTGCATTTCGGGCGTTTCGGTGGCCGAGGTGGCCTGCATGGTGAGTTCGCTCATCTGGTCGATGAGGGTGTTCATCTGTTCCACCTGCTCGGCGCTGATGTTCAGCGCGGGCACGCCTTCGGTGGCTGCGCTCAGGGGCGATCCGCCTTCTCCGTCGCCGTCGTCGCCACCGCCGCCCTGCGTCGTGCCGGGCATGAGGGCCATGAAGCGTTTGAGGAGGTTGAGGCGTTCGGCTTTGTTGTAGTTCCTCATTGAGGTGGATTCAATCAATGTAAATGTACCCATGGTAAAATTGAGATTTAAAAGTTAAATATGGATTAAATTTTTGTTTCGCGGATGCGAAATGCCTTTTCTGTTTTCAAAAATGGTTTTCGCGGGTGCGAAATGCTGTTTTCGTTTTCAAGAAATGGTTTTCGTGGGTGCGAAAGGTTGTTTTCGTTTTTAAGAAATGGTTTTCGCGGGTGCGAAATGCGTTTTCTGTTTTCAAGAAATGGTTTTCGCGGGCGCGAATGCCGTTTTTCGGTTTCAAACCGGTGTTTTCGTGCCCGCGAACAGTTATTCCTCGTACATCCGGTCGATAACCTCCCGATAGTTCTCGGCGACGACGGCGCGGCGCAGCTTCAGCGTATTGGTCAGCTCGCCGCGCTCCATGCTGAAGGGCTGGGGCAGGAGGGTGAAGCGCTTCACCTGCTCGTAGTGGGCAAACTGCTGCTGCAGCGTGTCGATGCGGTCGCGGTAGAAGGTGCGGACGGCTTCGTTCTCCACCAGCTCCTCGCGGCTGCCGAAGGCGATGCCCTGCGTGCGGGCATACTGCTCCAGCAGGTCGTAGGTGGGCACGATGAGGGCGGAGACGAACTTGCGCTGGTCGGCGATGATGGCCACCTGGTCGATGTAGCGGTCTACGATGAACTTCGTCTCCAGCGCCTGCGGCGAGATGTACTTGCCGTTCGACGTCTTGAACAGGTCCTTGATGCGCTCCTTCAGGTAGAGCGTGCGGCCCTCCAGGCGTCCGGCGTCGCCCGTGTGGAACCATCCGTCCTTGTCGATGGCCTCGGCCGTCGAGACGGGTTTCTTATAGTAGCCGCGCGTGATGGTCCGTCCGCGCAGCAGGATTTCGTCGTCCGGCCCGATCTTCACCTCCAGGTCGGGCATCACCTCGCCCACCGAGCCGATGACGAACCCCGTGGCGGGGAAGCACGACACGGTGGCGGTCGACTCCGTCAGGCCGTAGCCGACGACCATGTTGATGCCTACGGAGTGGACAAACTCGCACACCTCGTCCGATACCGCCGCGCCGGCCGTGGGGAAGAACGTGCCGCGCTCGATGCCGATGGTCTTCTTCAGCAGGGCGTAGACGGTCTTCTCGTAGAACTTGTAGCGCAGGTGGAGCATCAGGGGCGGCGTCTTGCCCAGGCGGACGTACTGCAGGTTGTGTTCGCGGCCCGTGCGGATGGCGTCGAGCAGCATCGTCCGGCGGATGCCCGTCTCCTGGGCGATGCGTTCCTGTACGCCCTGGTACACTTTCTCCCAAAAGCGGGGGACGCTGCACATCACCGTGGGGCGCACCTCTTTGATCGTCGTCTGTATGTCCTGCGGATGCAGGTTGATGCAGATTTGCACGCCGCGCTCCAGGCAGACATATGTCCAGCCGCGCTCGAAGACGTGCGTCAGCGGCAGGAAGCACATCGACACGTCCTGGTCCGTCACCTGCGGCAGGCGGATGTGGTGCGTGCGGAAGGCCTCAAGGTAGTTCGCGTGGTGGAGCATCACCCCCTTCGGTTCGCCCGTCGTGCCGGACGTGTAGAGGATGTTGGCCAGGTCGTCGGGCGACGCCTTCGCCGTGCGTTCTTCCACCACCTCGTTGTGCGGCAGGCCTTCACCCAGTCGCATGAACTCGTCGAAGTAAAGGGAGGTCGTGTCGCGCGCGTCGCGCACCACGTTGCGGTCGAAGATGATGAGCCGCTGGAGCGACTGGCACAGCCCGATGACGCGGAAGGCGGCGTCGTATTGGAACTGTTCGCCCACGAAGAGGAAGCGTATCTGCGCGTCGTTGATGATGTACTGTGCCTGCGTCGGCGAGCTGGTGGCATACAGCGGAATGGTCACCGCGCGGTTGGCGAACGCCGCAAAGTCGACGTACAGGCATTCGGGCTTGTTCTGCGAAAAGATGCCGACATTCTCCTGCTCGCCGATGCCCAGCGCCACCATTGCGTTGGCGGCACGGCGTATGCGCTGGGAAAATTGTTCCCACGTCACCGGAATCCATTGTGCCGTTTCATAGTCCCTGTATTTCAGGGCCACTTTGTCTCCATACTTCTCTGCCTGACGATGGATCATGACAGATAAATGATGATAAGCCATGACTGAGTGAATTGGTTAATATGCTGCAAAGGTATTAGTTTTATCTGAAACTAATTCATAAATTGCAAAAAAATGTAACATTTCCTTCCTTTGTTCCTGCAAGTTTATCCGATTTTATCCGTAAGTTTGCATTCGCAAAAAAACTAATAACAGAAGACATGACCTACGACATTCCCACTCTGACCTCCGAGGCCGTCGGCCTGCTCAAGTCGCTGATCAGTATTCCATCCGTCAGCCGCGACGAAGCCCGTGCCGCCGACTGCCTGCAACAATACATCGAACAGCAAGGCATGCAGACCGGCCGCAAAGGCAACAACGTCTGGTGCCTCGGCCCCGGTTTCGACCTGAAGCGGCCCACACTGCTGCTCAATTCTCACATCGATACCGTGAAGCCCGTGCAGGGCTGGCGCAAAGATCCCTTTACTCCCCGCCTCGAACCCAACGGCAAGCTCTACGGTTTGGGGAGCAACGACGCGGGTGCCAGCGTGGTCAGCCTCCTGCAAGCGTTCCTCACGCTGTGCCGTACGACGCAAAAATACAATCTCATTTATCTGGCTTCGTGCGAAGAAGAAGTGTCCGGCCGCGAAGGCATCGAGAGCGTCTTGCCGCAATTGCCGCCTGTCAGCTTCGCCCTTGTGGGTGAGCCTACGGAAATGCAGCCTGCCATCGCCGAGAAGGGGTTGATGGTGCTCGATGTCACCGCTACTGGTCGTTCCGGCCACGCCGCCCGCGACGAGGGCGATAATGCTATCTATAAGGTATTGGAAGACATCGCCTGGTTCCGCGACTATCGGTTCGAGCGCGTTTCGCCCCTGTTGGGCCCTGTGAAGATGAGCGTGACGATGGTCAACGCCGGTACGCAGCACAACGTCGTCCCCGACCGCTGCACGTTCGTCGTAGACATTCGCAGCAACGAGTGCTATACCAACGAAGAACTGTTCGAAGAAATCAAGAAGCATATTCACTGTCAGCCGCAGGCCCGTTCGTTCCGTCTGGGCTCGTCGCACGTACCGCCCGAGCATCCGCTGGTGCGCCGCGCCGTGGCGCTGGGCCGCACGCCCTTCGGTTCGCCCACACTCTCCGACCAGGCGCTGATGCCCTTCCCCTCCATGAAGATGGGGCCCGGCAAGAGCTCGCGCTCGCACACGGCGGACGAATTCATCTTTGTCCGCGAGATAGAAGAGGCTATCGGTCTGTATCTGGAACTGCTGGACGGGGCGGAGCTCTGAATCAGCGGTTGAGCCACGGTTCGGGGTTGAGTTTCTCCTTTTCCCGCCGTAGCTGGAAGTGGAGGACGGTGCGCCCGCCGTCTGCTCCGTCGGAGAAGATGGTGCCGAGCGTCTGCCCTGTCTTCACCGTGTCGTCCGCCTTCACCGAGGCTGTAGACAGGTTGCAGTAGACAGAAATGTAGGCGCCGTGGCGCACGAGGATGTTGAACAGTCCGTTCAGCTGGAACACGGCGGCCACCTTTCCGTTGAACACCGCCCGCGCCTGAGCTCCGGGCTTGGCTTGGAGGTCGATGCCCTTGTTGTCGAGCTTCACGCCCCTAAGACCGGGCACGGTGTATTCGCCATAGTGGCTGGTGATGATGTAAGGACCCGTGACAGGCACAGGAAGTTTTCCGCGGTTGCTGGCGAAGCTGCCGGAGAGTTCGCGGTCGGCTTTGTTCATCGTGTATGCCTCCAGCGGCTTGGCTTTCGGTTTGGCGGCCGACGGACTTTCTGTTTTTTCTGCTTTCTTGCGGGCAGCCGCTTCGCGCCGCGCCTCTTCTTCGGCACGTTTACGTGCCTTTTCTATTTCTTCGGCAATCAGGCGGTCGATGCGGGCATTCAGTTGGTTGGCTTCCTTGCGTTTCTTGTTGATTTCGCTCTGTAGGCTACGCTGCTTCTTGCGCAAGCTGTCTACCAGGGCTTTTTGTTCTTTTTCCTGCCGTTCGAGCGTTGTTTTCTCGTTCTCGCGCTCTTTCAGGAGGTTTTCCTTGGCCTTGCGGGCTTCGGTCAGCTCGGCGCGCTTGTCGTTGATTTGTTTCTGTTTCTTTTGGATTTCTTCGCCCTGCATGCGCTGGTAGGAAGCATACTCGCGGACGTAGCGCAAGCGCCGGTAGGTCTGCTCCAGGGTCTGTGCGGAGAAAATGAACAGCAGCTTGTCCTGAATCGTGTGGTTGCGGTAGAGGTAGTTGACCGAAGCCGCATATTTTGTTTTTTTATCTTTTAATTCTTTCTGTAGCTGATTGAGTTGCCGTTCCAGCGAGACCAGTTCGCGATCGATGGCATCCATGTCGCTGTTGATGGCCAGAATGTAGCGTTTACGTTCCTCGATCTGCCCCGTCAGGGCGGCTAGTCCTTTCAGCTGGCTACCTACATTCTTGGTTGTGGTTTGCAACAGGCTTTCCGATTCGGCAATCTGTTTCTGCAAAGCGCCGCGCTTACTTTCCAGCTCTTTGATGAGCTTGTTCGACTGAGCCATCAGAGGCAGCAGCAGACAAAGGCATCCAGCTAACGCACACAAGAACCGTTTCATAGGCTCATCAACATTTCAAGTAGTTCATGAAGTTCCACCTTTTGATAGCGGGAGGAAAGTTGTGTCGGGGTCAGGTTAAAAGGTTTGGTGGAAAAGTCTGTCAACTCTATTTTTCCTTTCTCCAGCGAAGGAATGCCCAGTTCACTACCGGTCAACGTATTCTTTCCACCGGGACGTGAAGCCGCATAAAGTAACTTTTCCAAGTGTTGGAAAGTCGCTTTCTTGGGAAGCATGCCTTTCAGTTCCTGACGTGAGGCCTGCACGTAGCGTTTGCCCATGCGGTCTACCAGAATTACTTCGTCGGGCGTGATGTCAATGCGCGCCACTTCGGAACGCAATATCGGCATGAGGAAGGAAAGTTGCATCCGTTCACCGTTCTTTAGTTTCATGGTGCCGTTAACTGTCAGAACAGCATCCTTGGTAGGCACGGTCAAAGTCACTTTGGACGAAAGATAGCCGGTTTCGTTGCTTTTACTCCCTGCTTGACGGGAAGTCTTACAACCGGCCAAGCCTATCAGCAAAGCCATCAGACACAATAGCGGCATAAATGGCCGCGTACGGAATTTATTCTTTACATTCATTTTTATTCAGTCTTTTTTCGGGTTCGCGGATATATTTTCGTTGCTTTATCTTCTGTTTCAGTGTTTCCGAATCGCTGCCCATATCGAGTGCCTGCTGCCAATATTTCACAGCTTGTTCTACTTCGTTTACCATGTAATAAATGTCGCCGCAATGTTCTACTACTTCGGCGCTTTTTTCTTCATCACTCTTCATGGCTTGGTCGATATACAGGCGGGCTTGTACATAATTCTCTTTTTCGAACAGAATCCAGGCGTATGTATCCAGATAGGTCGCATTTTGAGGTTCGGCTTTCACCGTTTTATAGCTCATTTCTTCTGCTTTGTCCAGATTTTTGCGTTCCAAGGAAAGATAGTACGCATAGTTGTTCAATGCTCCTATATTATTGGGATTATAGACCAAGGCTGAATCGTAAGCGGCGTAGGCCTCTTCATTCTTGTCTTTTGTATGCCAAGCGTCGCCAATGATGGCATAAAAGTCGGATACAACTTCTTTTTTACTATCTTTAGTGACGTGCGTTAATGCTTTTTGACAAATAGCAAGTGCATCGTCTGTTCGTTCGGCTTGGTTGTAGGCGATAGCCAGGTAAAAATAGAATTCCAACATATCAGGGTTGGCTTCAACTCCAGCTTCACATAAACGGATGATTTCCTGATAATCTTCGCTACGAACAGCTTCGCCCAGTAGCGTCATACGAGCTGCCGTATTGGTCGGATCGATGTCGAGTACTTTGTTGAGTACAGGAATAGATTGTTTGTTCATGCCTTTTGACAGAAGGTATTGTGCGTATAGCATTGGCATGTTGGCATCATCAGATTCCTGTTCCATGATACGGTCGAACAAGGTTATGATACGAGTACTGTCTTGGCCAGCTTGTTCGTTCTGTACAATTAATCGGCGCATAACTTCCAGTTTGGTGGCTGGTTCTACTTTCTTGTTCAGCAAGATGGTATCAAGCTGTTGGTTATAAAGTTCTTTTTGTCCGGTTTTCTCATAATAAGAAGCCATTGAATAGAGAGCCATCGCATTGTCTGGTTCTTCGGTCAGTACTTTTTGATAAAGAGTATAGGCTTCTTCTGTTTTGTTGTTATCCAAATAGACGTCTCCTAATACTACTTGATAGCGAAGATCATTAGGGTATTCACTCACTAAACTCTCTATTTCGCGGAATGCATTTTTACGATCGTCTTGTTGCAGGTAGATACGGAACTTTTCCATACTGATTTGTTCGCTTTTACCAAGCTTTTCTTCCAGTCGGTTAAGTAGTACCAGCACTTTGTCGTACTGTTGTTGGCGGTTATAGATATCCAGCAGATTGTAAATAGGATCTAGTTTGTCAGGAAAGCGTATTGTCATGTCCTCCAATAATACAGTGGCTTTCTCTGTGTTCTGTTGTTGCAGATAGAGATTGACTAATCCTTGTGCATACCAATAATTATTTGGAGCGTAATGCACTGCTTTTTCCAGTGAAATTACCGCTTGTTCATCCTGTTTCAAGGCCATGTAAAACTGCGATAATTCGAACAGTGCTGAAGGAGCATTGGGGCGGATACGTAGACAATGTTGTAACAGGTCGAAGGCTGCATCGTATTTCTGCTGCGTTTTCATCCGTACTGCTTCCAGAAAAAAATAGTTATATTTGCGTTGGAGGGCTGGAACCAAAGTATCTACCGTGACTATTGTTGTTGTGCTCGCGGAATTCTTTGTTCTGTTTCCTTCACGAACCATTCCGCATGACATCAATAGGCATATCGCAAGAATTGTTCCCAGCCATTTGTTCAGTTTGTATCTCATTACTCGATTTATTCGTTTTTTGTTTACAGATTTCTACATACCTGTATGTCCGAAACCGCCAGCACCGCGTTGTGTTTCATCCAATACTTCTACTTCTTTCCAAATGGCTTGCTCATGACGGGCTATAACCATTTGTGCAATGCGTTCTCCGTCCTCAATAACAAATGGTTCGGCTGACAGATTGATCAGGATGACACATATTTCTCCTCGATAATCAGCATCTATCGTGCCGGGGGAGTTGAGCACCGTTATTCCTTTTTTTAGAGCCAATCCGCTGCGAGGGCGTACTTGTGCTTCAAAGCCAGGAGGAAGGGCAATGTACAGTCCAGTAGGTACCAGACAGCGTTGCATGGGTGCGAGAGTCATCGGTCCGGACAGGTTGGCACGTAAATCCATGCCTGCCGACAATTCGGTGGCATAGGCTGGAAGCGGATGCTTTGAACGGTTGATAATCTGTACTTTCAGCATATTTGGTATCGTCTAACTAATTTTATATACTTATTTTAATGGGCAAAAGTACGGATTTTGAAGCAAATAGTCATACATTTGCAGTTAAATATAAGTAACTGCATTCTTGTTTTCTCAAACGTCAAACTTATAAAAATCTAAGATGAATTGGAATACCCTTTTGTCAGCCAAGCGTTTCGGATTGGAAGAATTTCATCAGGAACGTCACGAGAATCGTTCAGAGTTTCAACGCGACTATGATCGCCTGGTCTTCTCAGCCCCTTTTCGTCGCTTGCAGAACAAAACGCAGGTTTTTCCTTTACCGGGCAGTATTTTTGTGCACAATCGATTGACGCATAGCTTGGAAGTATCATGTGTGGGACGTTCATTGGGGAACGATGTTGCTAAAGGGATCTTGGCTAAGGAACCAGATTTACAGCAGAGTTTTCTTCCAGAAATAGGTTCTATTGTTTCAGCCGCTTGTTTGGCTCATGATTTAGGCAATCCGCCGTTTGGGCATTCAGGGGAACGGGCTATTTCTACTTTTTTCTCCGAAGGAAAAGGACTTATTTTAAAAGGTGAACTGACAGAGGCGCAGTGGGAGGACTTTACTCATTTTGAAGGGAATGCCAATGCTTTCCGTCTTCTAACTCATCAGTTTGAAGGAAGACGTCCAGGTGGTTTTGTACTGACCTATTCGACTTTGGCCAGCATTGTAAAATATCCCTTTTCATCGAGTTTGGCGGGAAAGAAATCTAAATTCGGTTTTTTCATCAGTGAAGAGGGAAGTTTCCGTCGTATTGCTGAGGAACTGGGCATGATAAAGTTGAATGAACATCCGCTGAGATATGCTCGTCATCCATTGGTTTACTTGGTAGAGGCGGCTGACGATATCTGTTATCAGATGATGGATATTGAGGATGCGCATAAATTGAAAATATTGACTACAGACGGAACGAAAAGTTTGCTTCTTTCTTATTTTGACGATGAACGTAAGGCGCATATGGAACAGACGCTGAAGATCGTAAGTGATGTCAACGAACAGATTGCCTATCTGCGTTCCAGTGTCATCGGTTTGTTGATACGTGAATGTACCCAAGCTTTTTTGGATAACGAAAAGCAGATATTGGCGGGTAAGTTTGAGGGTACACTGATTAAACATATTAGTCCTCTTCCTGCTTCTGCTTATCATCTTTGCTCTGAAATATCGTTTGAGAAAATATATTGCTCGCGCGATGTACTCGATATTGAATTAGCAGGTTTTCGTATTATCGGTACGCTGCTGGAATTGATGACTGATGCTGTTTGTTCGCCTGAAAAAACATATTCCAAATTGCTTATCAACCGGGTATCCAGCCAATATAACATAAAATCGCCCGTATTCTACGAAAGAATACAGGCGGTATTGGATTATATTTCGGGCATGACGGATGTCTTTGCCCTTGATCTTTATCGGAAAATAAACGGGAACAGTTTGCCGGAAATTAGCTGATGTTCCGTGCCTTTTCAGGCCTTCTTGTTGAACACGAAACGGTTCACATCTTGTTCGTTCTCTACAAACGATTGGATGTGGCGAATACGTTTTTCAGCTAAAATTTCATCGACAGCAATCAGGATGCCTGTTTCTTCTACATTGCCAAATTCATAATTGATAGCGGTACCGAACATGCGCATTGTGGGACTTAGGCTCATGTAGGCATTGACTAACGGGGGGATGTTGTAACCAAATTTTCTGATTTCAGCATTTAATATTTTGTAGTCTTCTTTGAATGAGTCTTTGCAGAATAATGCAGCCAAGTCGTTTTCATCTGCTTCTAATTTCAATGGTTCCATCGGAACAACTAACCCTTCCTTATCGCCAAAATGCTTATGCAGGAAGTAAAGAATCATGTCGCGACCCAAACGATGATAACTGGGGTACATAGTTACTTTGCCGAAGAAATACTTTACATTGGGCATGACGACCGTCAGTGCACCTAAACCATCCCACAAGTTGTCCAGTGCGAAAAGACCTTTGCTGTCTGTACGTGTGGATTGGTATTCCAAAGTGACGAATGAACGGCCCAGCTCAATGGTGGTAGGCAAGTATTCTTTCAAGAATTGTTCGGAGAAGTGGAACATGTGTGAAGTAGCCAAAATTGGGGCTCCCTGTTCGTCGAACCGAACGTCTGTTCCCAGCAGGTAGCGGTATCCACCCAGGATTTCCTCGGCTTCAGGATTCCATACGATCAATTGCTTGTAGGGATTTTCCATGGTGTCGTATTCGTCTATGTCCATCGACATGCCGGTTCCACCACCGGCAGCTCGGAAAGCAATTTCTCGTAATCTGCCGATTTCTCTCATCGTGTTTGGGGCTTCATGTGCCGTAACGATGTATATCTGATTATGGCTGCGGTTTGTCATCCGTAAGCGCCTTTCTTCCGTCAGCTCCGCTTTCAGCAGTTCTTTGTCTACCGGTGCTATAATCTCTTCCATACTCATACCTATTTTTCTATAAACTCTGTGTCCTTACAATTTATATACGATATCCTTTACATACTGTGCCCATTGCGCGGGTGTCTTCGACTTGTCGAACGTTTGCCAGGGAATGGGTTTCCCGATGGTTACGGTAAAGGTCTTGTGTCGGTTTTTCAGCATTTCGTCGGCTAGATACAACATGGCGATGTTGAACTTGATTCCCAGGAACTTGCACAGGTTTGCCAGGTTGTAGAAAAAGTTGGAGTTGCGTCCCTCGAAGTGTATGGGGACGACGTCGCGCTGATGTTCCACGCTTTTTACGATGAATGCCTTTTTCCAATCCAGATCGGCTATCACTCCGCCTTTCTGACGGCGGGAACAAAGGCCGGCGGGGAACATGATGAGCTGATTGTCTGACGCAAAACCGGCTTCTACCAGTTTAGGGAAGTCTTTGGCCTGGCGGCCGGTCTTGTTGATGGGAATGCAGAGGGGAGCCAGTCCGTGAAGGTTCATCAGCAGGTCGTTCACCAGATACTTCACCTTGCCGTCATAGTGTCGGCCCAGTATGTAGCCCAGGGAGATGCCGTCCTGTCCGCCCAACGGATGGTTGGAGACAAACGTGCACAAGCGGTCGTCCGGCAGGTTCTCGCGGCCTTTTACTTCGATCTTGGCATCGAGAAACTCCAGGCATGCTTCCAGAAAGTCGACTCCGACCTTGTCTTTCGATTCGCGCAGGAAGACGTTCAGTTCGTCTTGATGGACGATGTGCTTCAGGTACGAGACGACGAAACGGGGCACGTACTTTGATTGCTTCGGAGCTTTTTCCCGAAGGATCCTGTCAATGTCTATTAAAAACAAAGAGTCATCTGCCATTCTTGAATCCGGATAAAATAACTGCGCAAAATTAACGCTTCTTTTTAATTCCGTGCAAGACTTTGACAGAAAATACACCTGAAAACTGACAAAATACACCCAAAATCTATCAATAAACAGATTTTCCCCCTAAGTTTATCGGATTTCGGGTGACCGAATGCGTAAAGAGTCCGTATCATTGCATCGTCGGAACAAAAGTACGACAATTAATCATTTAACACGCACGTATAGTATGAACAGTGTAACATTTACAAAGGCTTTGGTGGGGATTCAAGACGATCTGCTCCGCTTTGCCTACAAGCTTACCGCAGACCGCGAAGACGCAAACGACCTCCTTCAGGAGACTTCCTTGAAAGCACTCGACAATGAAGACAAATATACACCTGAAACGAACTTTAAAGGATGGGTTTATACCATCATGCGCAATATCTTTATCAACAACTACCGCAAGATGATGCGTGACCAGACGTTTGTCGACCAGACGGAAAACCAGTATCACCTGAACACGCCCAGCGAGAGCTACGTGGAAAGCACCGAGACGGCCTACGACCTGAAAGAGATGCACCGCATCGTCAACGCCCTCCCCAAGGAATACCGCGTCCCCTTCTCCATGCACGTGGCAGGCTTCAAGTACCGCGAGATTGCCGAGAAGCTCGACCTCCCCTTGGGTACGGTGAAGAGCCGCATCTTCTTCACGCGCCAGCGGCTGCAACGCGAACTGAAGGATTTCGTCTGATACTCCCCAATCTCTATATATATGAAAGGACAAGCGTTTTTCGTGAGAAAAGGCTGTGTATATTTTTAGTTGTGCAAAGAAAAGGGCCGGCTTCGCTTCGAAGTCGGCTCTTTTCTTCAGGTCGGCAGGCGGAAAATCCCGATTGTCAGGCCAAAAACCGTGGTCGATGGGTAGAAAATCCCGAAAGTTGCCCCCCCCTCGTTCACTTAAAGTATCGTTCGCACAAGTCGGCGGAAACGTCTGCAAACAAAGGATTTAAAGCTGTTGAAAACTTGTTTATGGATTTTAGCGAAATCCTTGCCCGTAATTGTGGAGAAATGCGTACTTTTACAGCCGTTTATATAATTAAGGTGCAAATGGCTGAAAAAGAAACGACATACCACATCCCCGTGCTGCTGAAACCCAGCGTGGACGGCATGGATATCCGCCCGGACGGCACGTACGTCGACGTGACCTTCGGTGGCGGCGGACACTCGCGCGAAATCCTCTCCCGGCTGGGCGACGGCGGGCGGCTGCTGAGCTTCGACCAGGACGAGGATGCCGAACGTAACATCGTGGACGACCCGCACTTCACCTTCGTGCGCAGCAACTTCCGCTACCTGCACAACTTCCTGCGCTACTACGGCGTCGACCGTGTGGACGCCATTCTGGCCGACCTGGGAGTGTCGTCCCACCACTTCGACGACAGCGAACGAGGCTTCTCCTTCCGCTTCGACGGCCAGCTGGACATGCGCATGAACAAGCGTGCCGGCCTGACGGCGGCCGACGTGGTGAATACCTACGACGAGGAGCGTCTGGCCGACATTTTCTACCTCTACGGCGAACTGAAGAACAGCCGCAAGCTGGCTTCCCTGCTGGCGAAGGCACGCGCCGTGCAGAAAATCGTCACCATCGGCGACTTTCTGAACATCGTCAAGCCCCTCTTCGGCCGCGAACGCGAGAAGAAGGAACTGGCCAAGGTATTCCAAGCCTTGCGCATCGAGGTGAATCAGGAGATGGAGGCCTTGAAGGAAATGCTCCGCGCCGCTACCGAGGCTTTGCGGCCGGGCGGTCGTCTGGTCGTTATCACCTACCACTCGCTGGAAGACCGCATGGTGAAGAATATCATGAAGACGGGCAACGTAGAGGGCCGCGCCGAGCAGGACTTCTACGGCAACGTGCAGACGCCTTTCCGACTGGTGAACAACAAGGTTATCGTGCCCGACGCCGAGGAGATAGCCCGCAACCCCCGTTCGCGCAGCGCCAAACTGAGAATAGCAGAAAAACGATGAAATAAAGGAGATATTGCAATGAAAACGACACAAGAAAACACCGTGCAGCCGGGCAAGAAGAAAAGCAAGCATGCTTCCTGGAAAAGCATTGTGGGCGGCGATATTCTGGCCACGGACTTCTTCCGCCGGCAGACGAAGCTGCTGGTGCTGGTTATGGTGCTTATCATCTTCTACATCCACAACCGCTACGCCTGCCAGCAGCAGATGATCGAGATCGACCGCCTGAAAAAGGAGCTGACCGACATTAAGTATGACGCCCTGACCCGCAGTTCCGAACTGATGGAGCGCAGCCGCCAGTCGCGCATCGAGGAGTACATCTCCACCCGTGAAAGCGATTTGCAGACGGCGACCAATCCTCCTTACCTGATAAAGTAAAACCACAATCCGCAACGAACACCATGGCTGTAAACAAAAAAAACATAATGACCCGCTACTTCTTCGTCGTGCTGCTGATGTCGCTCACGGGGATAGCGGTGGTAGTCAAGGCCGGCCTCATCATGTTTGCCGAGCAGGGCTACTGGAAAGACGTGGCCGACCGCTTCGTGCGCGAAGGCGTTCCTGTCAGGCCCAACCGCGGCAACATCCTTTCGGCCGACGGTAAGCTGATGGCCAGCTCCCTGCCCGAATACCGTATCTACATGGACTTCAAGGCCGGTGGACATCAGAAAGACACCATGCTGATGAATCACCTGACGGAAATCTGCGAAGGTCTTCATAAGATTTTCCCGGATCGGACTGTCGCTCAGTTCAAGTCTCATCTGCTGAAGGGCCGCAAGAAAGGAAGCCGTAACTACCTGATTTATCCTAAGCGCATTTCCTACATTCAGTATAAGGAGGCCAAGTGTCTGCCCGTGTTCAATCTGAACAAATACAAAGGTGGTTTTCATGAGCTGGCCTACAACCAGCGTAAGAAACCGTTCGGTTCACTCGCTGCACGTACGCTGGGCGACGTGTATGCCGATACCGCTCAAGGTGCGAAGAATGGCATCGAGCTGGCTTTCGACTCCTTGCTGAAAGGTCGCGAAGGCATCACTCATCGTCAAAAGGTGATGAATAAGTACCTGAACATCGTGGATCGTCCGCCCGTGGATGGTTGCGATATCATCACCACTATCGACGTCGACATGCAGGATATCTGTGAAAAGGCGTTGGTCGACAAGTTGAAAGAGCTGGAAGCCGTGTCTGGCGTAGCCATCCTGATGGATGTACCCACAGGCGACGTGAAGGCTATTGTCAACATGACGCGCGGACAGGACGGCAACTATTACGAGATGCGCAACCTCGCTATCAGCAACCTGCAGGAGCCGGGTTCCACCTTCAAGACCGCCTCCATCATGGTGGCGCTGGAGGATGGTAAAATCACGCCCGACTACATCGTCGATACCGGCAACGGTATCAAGATGATGTACGGCCAGGCCATGCGCGACCACAACTGGCATCGTGGAGGTTATGGTGCCATCGACGTGAACCGCATCATGGAGGTGTCGTCCAACATCGGAGTGTCCAGCATCATCGACAAGTACTACAAGGACGATCCTCAAAAGTTTGTGGATGGCCTGAAGCGCATGAGTATCGACCAGCCGCTCCACTTGCAAATCCCAGGCGAGGGCATACCCAACATCAAGGGACCCAAGGAGAAATACTTTGCCAAGACCACCTTGCCCTGGATGAGTATCGGCTACGAGGTGCAGTTGCCGCCCATCAACATCTTGACCTTCTACAACGCCATCGCTAACAACGGAAAGATGGTTCGTCCCCGCTTCGTTACTAAGGCTGTGAAGGACGGCGATATAGTGGAGGAATTCCCTGTTGAGGTTATCAATGAGAAGATCTGTTCGGATCGCACTTTGGAGCAGATACGTACCATCTTGCGCAACGTCGTCGGCCACGGACTGGCCAAGCCGGCAGGCAGCGACCAGTTCAACGTATCGGGAAAGACCGGCACGGCACAGATCTCGCAGGGAGCGGCAGGCTACAAGAGCGGCGTGCGCAACCACTTGGTCAGCTTCTGTGGTTACTTCCCTTCGGAGCAGCCTCGCTACAGCTGCATTGTCTCTATTCAGATCAACAAAGGTATCGCCTCGGGTGGTGGAATGGCAGGAAGTGTTTTTGGCAAGATTGCAGAACGCGTCTATGCTAAGAATCTCCATTTTGACTTGAGCAATGCCGTAGATAGCACGACCAATGTTATTCCGGCAGTTAAGGCTGGCAATATGAATGAAACGGTCCGGGTGTTGGAAGGTCTGCAGGTACCGGTACAGAAGGATTTTAAGCTGTCGGCTAGTCAGACCACTTGGGGACATGCACAGCAATCACCCAATGCGGTTATCTTGCAGGCTGGAGAAGATAAAACGGGATTGGTGCCGAATGTGATAGGGATGGGAGCCAAAGACGCTGTCTATCTACTGGAAAGCAAGGGGCTGCGTGTACAGCTTTACGGAATCGGCAAGGTGAGAAGCCAGTCCATAGCAGGAGGTAGCAGGTTGGTGAAAGGACAGACTGTTGCCCTTCAACTAAGACAATAAACGAATGAAAAGATATATGAAACTGAATGAACTTTTGAAAGCTATACAGCCGGTAGAAGTGGCCGGAAGTACAGACATCGAAATAACCGGGGTGAACATCGACTCGCGTCTGGTGGAAGGCGGTCATCTTTTTATGGCCATGCGCGGTACGCAGACCGACGGCCACACCTACATACCTTCGGCCATCACCAAAGGGGCAGTAGCCATCCTTTGCGAAGAAATGCCAGAGCAGAAGGAAGCCGATATCACCTACATCCTTGTGAAGGACTGCGAAGATGCCGTAGGCAAGATAGCGACGACCTTCTATGGCAATCCGACTTCGAAGCTGGAGCTGGTGGGTGTCACTGGTACCAATGGTAAGACAACCATTGCTACCTTATTATATAATGTATTCCGTTACTTCGGCTATAAGGTAGGTCTCATCTCTACCGTATGCAACTACATTGACGACGAACCGGTGCCTACCGATCATACGACGCCCGACCCGATTACGCTGAATCGCCTCTTGGGACAGATGGCTGATGCCGGTTGCAAGTATGCCTTTATGGAGGTCAGTTCGCATTCCATCGCCCAGAAGCGAATCAGTGGCCTGCGTTTTGCCGGAGGTATTTTCACTAACCTGACGCGCGACCATCTGGACTATCATAAAACGGTGGAGAACTACCTGAAGGCCAAGAAGAAGTTCTTCGACGACATGCCTAAGAATGCCTTCAGTCTGACTAATTTGGACGATAAGAACGGACTGGTGATGACACAAAACACCCGTTCGCATGTATATACTTACTCGTTGCGCAGTTTGAGTGATTTCAAGGGTCGTGTATTGGAGTCACATTTTGAAGGTATGTTGCTCGATTTCAACAATCATGAAGTGGCTGTTCAGTTTATCGGACGTTTCAATGCTTCCAACCTGTTGGCGGTATTTGGTGCTGCCGTCTTGTTGGGCAAGAAAGAAGAAGATGTGCTGGTAGCGCTAAGTACCCTGCATCCGGTAGCTGGTCGTTTCGATGCAGTTCGTTCATCTGGCAAAGGCTTTACGGCGATTGTCGACTATGCCCATACACCCGATGCGCTGGTCAATGTGCTAAATGCCATTCACGGTGTGTTGGAAGGGAAAGGTAAAGTTATCACCGTGGTAGGAGCCGGCGGAAATCGCGACAAGGGCAAGCGTCCCATCATGGCAAAAGAAGCCGCCCGTTTGAGCGATCGCGTCATTATTACGAGTGATAATCCTCGTTTTGAGGAACCGCAAGATATCATTAACGACATGCTGGCTGGTCTCGATAAAGATGATATGCAGAAAACGCTTAGTATTGTTGATCGTCGCGAGGCTATTAAGACTGCCTGTATGCTGGCGCAGCCCGGAGATGTTGTATTGGTAGCTGGTAAGGGACATGAAAACTATCAGGAAATAAAGGGTGTGAAACATCATTTTGATGATAAGGAGGAACTCAAGAAGATTATGAACTGAAGACTGATTGTTAATTGTACATTGTAAATTATTCATTGTCATGTTATACTACTTATTCCATTGGCTCGACCAATATGACTTCCCTGGTGCAGGTATGTTTGGTTACACGTCGTTTCGTGCGTTGATGGCTATCATTCTGGCTCTGCTCATTTCCACTATCTGGGGAGATAAATTTATTCATCTGCTGAAACGAAAGCAGATTACTGAAACTCAGCGTGATGCTAGCATTGATCCTTTTGGTGTGAATAAGGTGGGTGTACCTAGTATGGGAGGAGTCATTATTATTTTTGCTACTCTTATTCCTTGTTTGTTATTGGGTAAGTTGGAAAATATCTACATGATACTGATGCTTATCACCACCGTCTGGTTGGGTTCACTGGGTTTTGCTGATGATTACATTAAGATATTCAAAAAGGACAAGGAGGGGCTGCACGGAAAATTCAAGATTATTGGCCAGGTGGGGCTTGGCTTGATTGTGGGGTTAACTCTCTATCTTAGTCCACAAGTTGTTATTCGTGAGAATATTGAAATGGAACAACCGGATGGACAGATAGAAATTGTTCATGCTGCCAAGGAAATCAAGGCCACACAAACCACTATTCCGTTCTTTAAGAGTAATAACTTGGATTATGCTGATCTCATGGGTTTTCTAGGTGAGCATGCGCAGACTGCCGGATGGATATTATTCGTTCTTGTTACTATCTTTGTAGTTACAGCTGTAAGTAATGGCGCGAATTTGAATGACGGTATGGATGGCATGGCAGCTGGTAATTCGGCTATCATAGGATTGACATTAGGTATATTGGCTTATGTGTCTAGTCATATTGAGTATGCTGGTTATTTGAATATTATGTATATTCCTGGCTCAGAAGAGCTGGTAATCTTTGTTTGTGCTTTCATTGGTGCACTTATTGGTTTTCTATGGTACAATGCTTATCCAGCACAGGTATTCATGGGTGATACAGGTAGTCTCACCATTGGAGGTATCATTGCTGTTTTTGCTATCATTATCCACAAGGAATTACTGATTCCTATTCTTTGTGGAGTATTTTTGGTAGAAAATCTTTCGGTTATTTTGCAAAGAGTTTATTATAAAGCTGGTAAGCGGAAAGGAGTCAAACAACGTTTGTTCAAACGTACACCGATACACGATCATTTCCGTACCGGTATGAACCTGATAGAGCCGGGATGTCGTGTTGTATTTACCAAACCAGAACAGCTGTTCCATGAATCGAAGATTACCGTTCGTTTTTGGATTGTGACCATCATTTTGGCAGCTATTACTATTATTACGTTGAAGATCAGATAATATAGATATGAACAGAATTGTAGTTTTAGGAGCCGGCGAAAGCGGCGCAGGTGCTGCCGTGCTGGCAAAAGTGAAAGGTTTCGACACTTTTGTTTCAGACATGGGTGCCATCAAGGACAAGTACAAAGAACTGTTGAACAAGTATGATATTCCTTGGGAAGAAGGTGAACATACGGAAGAAAAGATTCTGAATGCCAACGAAGTCATCAAGAGCCCGGGTATTCCTAATGATGCTCCGCTGATATTGAAGTTGAAAGCGCAGGGTACGCCTGTCATTTCCGAGATAGAGTTTGCCGGACGTTATACGAATGCAAAAATGATTTGTATTACAGGATCGAACGGAAAGACGACAACCACTTCACTCATTTATCATATATTTAAGAGTGCCGGAATGAATGTCGGTTTGGCTGGTAATATTGGAAAAAGTTTGGCTTTGCAGGTTGCTACCGAGCAGTATGACTACTATGTTATTGAGTTGAGTAGTTTTCAATTGGATAACATGTATAAGTTCCGCGCTAATATTGCTGTACTAATGAACATTACGCCCGACCATCTGGATCGTTATGATCACTGTATGCAAAACTATGTAGATGCTAAATTTCGCATTACTCAGAATCAGACTGAAGAAGACGCCTTTGTTTATTGGAATGATGACCCCATTATTCGTCGCGAGTTAGCTAAACATGGGCTAAGGGCACAGTTATATCCTTTTTCTGCTGTTAAGGAAGATGGAGCTATTGCCTATGTGGAAGATGGAGAGGTGGAAATCAATACACCTATCGCTTTCAACATGGAGCAAGAAGAACTGGCCTTGCGCGGTACACACAATTTGTATAATTCGCTGGCTGCTGGCATCTCGGCCAACCTGGCAGGCGTGAAGAATGAAGACATTCGGAAGGCCTTATCCGACTTTCAGGGAGTTCCTCACAGATTGGAAAAAGTTGCTACAGTACGTGGGGTACATTTTATCAACGATTCGAAAGCTACTAACGTTAACTCCTGCTGGTATGCCCTGCAAAGCATGACGACCAAGACTGTGTTGATATTGGGTGGAAAGGATAAAGGTAACGATTATAAGGAGATAGAGGATTTGGTGCGTGAGAAGTGTTCGGCATTGGTGTACTTGGGTTTGCATAACGAAAAGTTGCACGATTTCTTCGATCGTTTGGGACTGCCGGTAGCCGATGTACAGACTGGTATGAAGGATGCTGTAAACGCTGCTTACCATCTGGCCAAAAAAGGGGAAACTGTGTTGCTGAGTCCATGTTGTGCTTCGTTTGATCTCTTCAAGAGCTACGAAGATCGTGGTGATCAGTTCAAAGCATGTGTACGAAGTTTATAAACTGTTTTAAAACGAGATACGGACATCTTAAAATAGAATAACGTGGATCTATTAAAAAGCATATTCAAAGGTGACAAGGTGATATGGATTATCTTCTTGGTGCTCTGTCTTATTTCTATTACAGAAGTGTTTTCCGCAGCGTCTACACTTACTTATAAAAGTGGTGATCATTGGGGACCGATTACCCAACATACGATTCTGCTTTCCATTGGGGCATTGATTGTTGTGTTTGTGCATAATATTCCTTATAAATGGTTTCAGGCGCTTCCATATCCCCTGCTGTTGGTTTCGGTTGTGCTATTGCTCTTTGTTATGATTACAGGTATTGTGACAGGTGACCGTATTAATGGCGCTGCCCGTTGGATGACTTTCATGGGAGTACAATTTCAGCCTTCAGAATTGGCTAAAATGGGTGTCATTATGGGAACGGCTGTAATTTTGTCGCATGGACAAGATGAATCGGGAGCATCCCCTAAAGCTTTTAAGCGCATCATGATCATGACATGTATTGTTTGTGGTCTTATTTTGCCGGAGAATTATTCAACTGGTGTATTGCTTTTTGGTACCGTTTATTTGATGATGTTTATCGGACGTGTACAAGCTAAAAAACTGATATTACTAGGAGGAGGTTTGATTGGTGCAGTAGTACTGTTTGTGTCTTTTTTATTGGCTACACCTAATGATACATTGGAAAAGATTCCAATGGGACATCGTTTTACTACGGTGAAAGCACGTATTGTTGATTTTGCTTATGCTAAGGAAGTGCCTGCTGCAAAGTTTGATATTGATGGGGATGCTCAGGTAGCTCATGCTCGTATTGCTGTAGCTACCAGTCATGTTATCGGAAAAGGACCTGGTAATTCAGTCCAGCGCGACTTCCTTAGTCAAGCTTATTCAGATTTTATTTATGCTATTATTATTGAAGAACTGGGGCTTATTGGTGGTATTGTTGTCGTTTTTCTTTATATTTGTCTGTTGATACGTGTAGGACGTATTGCTAAGAAGTGCGACCGAACTTTTCCGGCCTTTTTGGTCATTGGTATAGCTCTTTTGCTAGTGACGCAGGCTTTGTTCAATATGATGGTAGCTGTAGGTTTAGCACCTGTTACAGGACAGCCGTTGCCACTTATTAGTAAAGGAGGTACCTCGACTTTTATTAACTGTGCTTATATTGGTATGATACTTAGTGTCAGTCGATATACTTCTCAGTTGGAAGAACAGAAACAACATGATGCTCAGATTCCGATGCAAGTGGAAGCTGCTGTTGCAGATGTCGCGTCTGTTCAGGTTCAGGGAGAGGCAGAAGAACCCACTTCAAAACTGTTAAACAGTGACAGTGAATTCAATTAGAAGAAGAATCCAAAAACAAAGGTGAAAATGAAGGATTACATTAATAATAAGGCTCCGCGTATTATTATCAGCGGTGGTGGTACAGGAGGACATATTTTCCCAGCTGTATCTATAGCCAATGCTATTCGTGAGTTGTGTCCCGAGGCTGAAATCCTTTTTGTAGGTGCAGAAGGAAGGATGGAGATGCAACGTGTGCCCGATGCCGGTTATCGTATTATTGGTTTACCGGTAGCAGGGTTTGACCGTCAGCATTTATGGAGGAACTTCTCTGTGATCCTTAAATTATTGCGTAGCCAATGGAAAGCACGCAAGATTATCAAGGAATTTCGTCCGCAAGTAGCGGTGGGTGTAGGTGGATATGCTAGTGGTCCTACATTGAAGACTGCAGGTATGATGGGTATACCAACTTTGATACAAGAGCAGAACTCTTACGCCGGAGTTACCAATAAATTATTGGCTCAGAAGGCAGATCGCATTTGCGTGGCTTATGAAGGCATGGAAAAGTTTTTTCCTTCTGAGAAGATTCTATTAACAGGGAATCCTGTAAGACAATCGTTACTAGATAATCAGATTACACGTGAAACTGCAGCTTCTGCATTTGGTTTTAATCCTAATTTGAAGACAGTGCTTGTATTAGGTGGAAGTTTGGGAGCACGTACTATCAATCAGACGTTGGCGGCAGGGTTAGCGCTTATGAAAGCACATCCTGAGGTGCAGTTTATTTGGCAAACAGGTAAGATATATATAGATCAGGTAAAAGCTGCCATTACTGCTTTTACGGGAGAAGCTGTGCGCAATGCGCGAGTAGGTAGTATTCCTAACTTGTATGTGACGGACTTCATTAAGAATATGAATAATGCCTATACGTTGGCTGATTTGGTTATTTCACGTGCTGGGGCAGGTTCTATTTCAGAGTTCTGTCTCTTGGGTAAGCCGGTTATTCTTGTTCCTTCGCCTAATGTGGCTGAGGACCATCAGACAAAAAATGCGTTGGCATTGGTCAACAAGGATGCTGCTCTTTATGTGAAAGATGCCGAAGCGCAGGAAAAGTTGCTTGATACGGCTCTAGAGACCGTTGCAGATGATGAATTATTGAAGCAATTAAGTATAAATATTGCAAAGTTGGCTTTGCCTGACTCTGCTCGTATTATTGCTGAAGAAGTGTTGAAATTGATAAAATGAAGCATATTATTATGAATATAGAAACTATACAATCCGTTTATTTTGTGGGTGCTGGAGGGATCGGAATGAGTGCTTTGATACGTTACTTCCTTTCACTGGGCAAACGTGTGGCTGGATACGATCGTACACCCAGCGAACTGACAGCACGGCTTGTGGAAGAAGGAGCGGTTATTCATTATGAAGAAGATGTTAATCAAATACCAGAATGGTGTAGAGATGCAGCTACAACTTTGATTGTCTATACTCCGGCTATTCCCAATGAACATGCTGAATTGAATTATTTCCGTACGAACGGTTTTGAGATACACAAACGTGCTCAAGTATTGGGTATTATTACACGTAGCAGCAAGGCTCTTTGTGTAGCTGGTACACATGGTAAGACCACAACTAGTACGATGGCTGCACATTTACTTCAACAATCGCATGTAGGTTGTACTGCTTTTTTAGGAGGTATTTCAAAAAATTACGGTACTAATTTATTGTTGTCGCAGGAGAGTCCTTATACGGTTATTGAAGCTGATGAGTTTGATCGTTCTTTTCACTGGTTGTCACCTTATATGAGTGTCATTACTGCTACTGACCCTGACCATTTGGATATTTATGGCACTCGGGAGGCATATTTGGAAAGTTTTCGTCACTACACAACACTTATTCAACCAGGAGGAGCACTCATTCTTCACGAAGGACTTGCCTTGCAGCCCGATGTGCAGTCTGGTGTCAAGGTTTATACTTACAGCCGCGATCACGGCGACTTCCACGCTGAGAACATCCGTATTGGCGGAGGTGAAATTTATGTGGACTTTGTGGCGCCTGATACGCGTATCTGTGATGTTCAATTGGGAGTACCTGTCAGTATCAATATAGATAATGGTGTGGCTGCTATGGCATTGGCTCATTTGAATGGGGTTACTGATGAAGAAATTAAGCGAGCCATGGCCAGTTTTCGTGGTGTAGATCGCCGTTTTGATTTTAAGCTGAAGACAGATCGTATTGTTTTTCTCAGTGACTATGCCCATCATCCGGCGGAAATTGCTCAAAGTATACGATCTATTCGTGAATTATATCAGGATAAGAAGATAACGGCTATTTTCCAACCTCATCTCTATACACGTACGCGCGATTTTTATCATGAGTTTGCAGATAGTCTTTCGTTGCTTGATGAGGTGATTCTTACTGATATTTATCCTGCTCGTGAAGAGCCTATTCCAGGCGTTAGTAGCCAGCTCATTTATGATCAATTACGTCCTGGTATTGAAAAGTGTCTTTGTCGTAAAGAAGATGTACTTGCTTTGCTCGAAACAAAGGATATCGAAGTTCTGATTGTACTAGGTGCTGGTGATATGGATAACTATGTTTCTCAAATTACTCGTTTGCTGGAACAACGGTGTTAACAGATATATACGTAGCAAATTCATTTGAGTGTTATAATTGCGGATACAGTCAAGACATCAGAAATAACGAAGAAATATGATAAGAAGAATTTTACTGACAATTGTCCTGTTATTGGTCAGCGCCTATCTGATTGTAGCCGTTACCGCTTTTAATCGGAAACCTAAAGCGGCTGTTTGTTCCGATTTGGAATTGGTTATTAAGGATACTGTTTACGCTGGCTTCATTACCAAGAAGGAGGTTTTGTCCATGCTTCGCAAGGAAAAACTTGATCCTGTAGGTCGCGATTTGGATGAAGTACGTACAGATCGTCTCGAGGAGGTTTTATCTGCTCATCCGCTTATCGATCGTGTAGAGTGCTACAAAACTCCCAGTGGGAAAGTATGTACAGAGGTTAGTCAACGTATTCCCATCATGCGTGTTATGAGCAGTCGTGGCAATAATTATTATTTGGATAACAAAGGAACAATTATGCCTCCTGGTGCAAAATGTGTGGCTCATGTCCCTTTGGCTACGGGACATATAGAAAAGTCTTTTGCCATGGAGAAATTATATAAGTTTGGTGTATTTTTGCAGCAGAATCCTTTTTGGGATGCTCAGATTGAACAAATTTATATTTGTGCAGATCAGACTGTTGAACTCGTGCCTCGTGTAGGCGACCATCTCATATATTTGGGTGAATTGAAGGACTATGATCGCAAGTTGGACCGTCTTAAGGAATTCTACCAAAAAGCCCTAAATAAAGTGGGATGGAATAAATATTCACGTATTAATGTAGAGTTTGATAACCAGATTATTTGCACCAAACGAGATTGAATACAGGAAAGATTAATAAAACAATAATAATGGAGATATATGGCAACAACAGAATTCATCGCAGCCATTGAGCTCAGTTCTTCTAAGATTTCCGGCATTGCCGGACGTTGGAACAGTGACGGAAGTATTCAAGTGTTGGCCTATGCCACTGAGGAGGCATCCTCTTTTGTTCGCAAAGGGGCTGTTTATAACATTGGTAAAGCTGCACAGGCATTGACTACTATCATTAACCGGCTGGAAGATCAACTCAAAAGCCCTATTGCGAAAGTCTATGCTGGTATTGGTGGGCAGTCTTTACGTACTGTCAAAAATGTCGTGAGCCGCACACCTGAAGCAGAAGTTATTTCGCAGGAACTTATCGATACCCTTTGTGACGAAAACCTGGCTTGTCCCATTGTCGACATGGATATTCTCGACGTGGCGCCACAAGAATATAAGATAGACAATAATCTTTATGCTGATCCTGTAGGTGTTACCGGTAAATTTATTACTGGACAGTTCCTTAATATCATGGCTCGTTCTTCGCTCAAGAAGAATCTTGAATTGAGTTTTGAACAAGCTAAGATTGAGTTTGCTGACCTGCTAACAGCTCCCACTGCTTTGGCTCAAGCTGTCTTGACGGAGAATGAGCTTCGTTCAGGGTGTGCGCTTATTGATTTGGGTGCAGACACCACTACAGTTATGGTTTATAAAAATAATATCTTACGTTATCTTAGTGTGATTCCTTTAGGTGGTAGTAACATCACCCGTGACATCACCACCTTGAAAATGGAAGATGAAGAGGCTGAAAAGTTAAAACTTAGCTATGGAGATGCTCTTTACAAAGAAGACGAAGAGACGGAAACGCCTGCTGCGTGTACAACAGAAGATGGACGGAGTATTCTTCTTACGGAGTTGAACGAGATTGTTGCTGCACGTACAGAAGAAATCTTGGCTAATGTTTGGAATCAACTTCAGCTTTCTGGTTATGAAGACAAGCTTTTAGCCGGTATTGTGCTGACTGGAGGTACTTCCAATTTGCGTAATATTGAGGGCGCGATGCTTAAGGTTTGTAAGGTAAGTAAAATTAGAATTGCTTCTTCTGTTCAGGAAACGATCCGTGGCTATAATGAGCAGATTAAGAAAAACGGAACACAAAATACCCTTTTGGCTTTGCTCATTGCTGGTAAGGATAACTGTTGCTTACAGGAAGAACCACATCCTGTACAATCCGGGCCAGTTAAACCAACCGATATGTTTAAGGATGATGAAACTCTGAAAGCTCAGGAAGAAGAGAACCGTCGTAAACGTGAAGAGGAGGAGAAGAAGAAGAAGGAGGAAGAGAAGCGTAAGAAGGAAGAAGAGAAACGGAGAAAAGAACAGGAAAGAAAGAATAAATCCAACTGGTTCAAGTCCAAGATTGATACTTTGACCAAAGAATTGTTTGACGATGATAAGATGTAACCATTAAAAGCAGATAGCATATGGACGATATAATTAAAGATTTTGGTTTCGCTACCGATTCACCGAAGATTATCAAAGTCATCGGAGTAGGGGGAGGAGGCGGTAATGCTGTTAACCACATGTATCGTGAAGGTATCCACGATGTAGCCTTCGTGGTATGTAATACCGATCGTAAAGCTCTTGAGGAATCCCCCGTTCCTGTAAAGCTCCAGCTGGGACACGAAGGACTGGGAGCAGGTAATCGCCCGAATAAGGCTAAAGAAGCTACCGAAGAAAGTATTGAGGAAGTAAAGGATATGCTGAACGACGGTACGAAGATGGTTTTCATCACTGCAGGTATGGGAGGAGGAACTGGTACAGGAGCTGCACCGACTATTGCTCGTATCGCCAAGGAAATGGACATCCTCACCGTGGGCATTGTTACCATTCCCTTCCGCTGGGAGGGCGATAAGAAGATTGACCAAGCCTTAGACGGAGTCGAGGAAATCAGTCGCCATGTCGATGCCTTGCTGGTTATCAATAATGAGAAATTAGGTGAGATATATTCTGATCTTTCTGTGACCAGTGCTTTTGCCAAAGCCAATGACACGTTACTTATCGCAGCCAAGAGCATTGCTGAAATCATTACTATGCGAGGTATTATCAACCTTGACTTTAATGATGTAAAAACCGTGATGAAAGATGGAGGTGTAGCTATTATGAGTACCGGATATGGCGAAGGGGAAAATCGTGTAAGCGAAGCCATTAAGAATGCTCAGCATTCACCTCTGCTTAATAACAATGATATTTTCAACTCGAAAAAGGTGCTGCTTAATATCTCCTATAGCCCTGATCATGAATTGATGATGAGTGAGATGGATGAAATAAAGGATTTTATGAATCGCTTCAATCGTGATTTTGAAACAAAATTCGGCATGGTGGAGGATAAGGAATTAGGCGAACGTGTAAAAATCACTCTCCTTGCTACAGGTTTTGGTATTCAAGATATCCACATGCAGGAGATGGATGCTCGTTTGAGTCAACGTAGTGCTGAAGAACAGCAGCGCCTGGCCGAACTGGAGGAAGAGGAAGAACAACGTCGTACACGCCGTGAAACCTACTATGGAAAGGATGCAAATAACCGTGCACAACGTACACGTCGTCGCCATCTTTATATATTCTCTCCTGAAGATTTGGATAATGCAGAAGTGGTGGCAATGGTTGAGAATTCACCTACTTATTTGCGTGATAAGACTACGCTGAATGCTATCAAGGCTAAGGCTGAGGAACAGAATCAGCAAGCTGCTCAAGAGGCTGGAGGTACAGAAGATGGGGGAATTATCAGTTTTGTATAAACTCGATTATTAATTAAAACTTATATTGATACAATGGATCTATTTGAGAAAGTCAGCGAAGACATTAAAACCGCAATGAAGGCTAAGGACAAAGTGGCCCTTGATACTTTGAGAAATATTAAGAAAGTGTTTCTGGAAGCCAAAACAGCTCCGGGTGCTAATGATATTCTGACAGACGATGCTGCATTGAAAATCATTCAAAAACTGGTGAAACAGGGTAAGGATGCCGCTGAAATCTATGTACAACAAGGACGTCAGGATTTGGCTGACGGTGAATTGGCACAGGTAAAAGTTATGGAAGCTTATCTGCCTAAACAGATGACTCCTGAAGAACTGGAAGCTGCCTTGAAAGAAATCATTGCCGAGGTAGGTGCTACGAGCGGCAAGGACATGGGTAAAGTGATGGGCGTGGCCAGCAAGAAGTTGGCCGGATTGGCTGAAGGCCGTGCCATTTCTGCTAAAGTAAAAGAATTGCTAGGATAATTCTTTTTCCAGGTAAAGTGAAGCCCGTTATCTTCGTTTAGGATCTCGTATAGGAGTCGGACGAAAATAACGGGCTTTTATTGTGTGATGTCATTAATTCCCGTCGGGTTTCTCTATTTCCGTAAAGGGAGAATCATCCCAATGGAAATTGTCGGGATTGTCGGGACGAGCAGGATCGAAAGCAGGGAATGGCTTCAAATGACGTGCCAAATCTGGTACTTGTGTTTTCAGTCCTTCTACGATGCAGCGTGCTATCTCGTAAGCGCCATAGGGATTGAAATGAGTATTGTCTGCGAAATCCTGTGTCTGGCCTGGGTAGGAGCCTGCAGGATAGTGAACAAAAGCACGTTTCGAAGGTTCTACACCCATAGCTTCATAGAGTGTGCGGGTCATTTCGTTTAAATCAATCAATGGCACATTTTCCTTCTCAGCCAGCCAACGCATAGCTTCAGGATAGTCTTCATGAGTATCGCGAATGTGGCCGTCGGGACCAAAAGACCGTCGCTGGGTTGGTGTTACCAGAACAGGATGTGCACCACGTAGACGAGCTTCGTCAATAAAAGTCTTCAGGCTGGTCATGAATGAATAGTAGGCACCTTTACCCGGACCTTTTTGTTTTTGGTCATTGTGGCCGAATTCCATGAACAGGTAGTCGCCCTTTTTCATTTGACTCAAGGCTTTTTTTAATCGACCGGCGGCAATAAAGGTATTGGCACTTTCGCCACTTTCTGCATAGTTGGCTATACAAACATTGGTGTCAAAAAAGTAGGGAATCATTTGTCCCCAGCTAGCCCATGGTTCGTTATCCTGATCGACAACAGTACTGTTACCGCAAAGGAAGACGGTAGTGACTGTTGTGTCGGCAGGTTCTATGGTAATGCTTTCACACACAGGTGCACCACCGTTGAATTCTAAAGTCAGTTTGTCGTCCCAGTTCAATTTTCGTTTTTCTCTAGGCTTTATGCGTACGTATTCGTTGCCATCGATGTGGGTATTCCGTTTGTTGACAATAAAAGTACGCTCAATAAATTCTTTCTTTTTGGTTGGTACGCTTTCGATGAACAAACGGCGTGATTCTGCTCTGACAGTAGTAATGCCTGCTTGCTTGCGGCTGCCTAAACGGACAGTTACTTTATAATTCCCATCGGGTACACGAACTGAAAAGAAAAATGGTGATTTACTGTCTTTGGCAGGGGTTTCTACCAGATCATAGCCGTAGCCTGTTTCTTCACTGTAGCGTGGAGCTTCGTCCAGAAGATAGGTCTTCGTTCCGGTTTGAGCAGTTGCCGACAACCCAAGTCCTAATAGGGGAATCCATAAATACTTTTTCATCATATTATTATCTCAGTCTATTGATTATACTTCCAAGTTATTAAAATACTTTTTTAGGTTTTAGTTCGTCAGGTGAATCTTTGGTATAAGAGTTTACTGCCCCGGCTTCTTTGGTAAATAGTTGTTCGATTTGTTCGGGTGATACTTTAAAGGCGGGTCGGAAGTTATCAGAGTTCATATAATTGTAGACAGCTTTCCGTAGCTGACGCGCCACAACACGTTCGTCCGGCTGAGAAGTCAGATCTAATGTCGTCATTATCAGTCGTCCGTTCAATACTTTTGCTTCGAAAAGCACACCGATCTTACGGCTGATAAACCAGGTGTCAATACTTTGTACCAAAGGTTGGAAATCTGCAGGAAAATCAGTGAACTGCATTACAGGAGTATGGTTCAGCAACTCCCACCATTGCAGGTTGCTATGGTATTCAGTCGGAAAATTTCGAAACAGAGGATGATACTCGTTCACAAAAATACCGGTGGTATGTGGAGGACGCATCTTGAACCAGGATGTATTCCAAAATACAGGTGTAAAATATTGCTGTACTTCTTTGCCATATTTTACATTACGTCCAGCTGTAATCAGTACTTTGCCACCTTCTTTTAATATTGTAAGAGCCTTTGCGTCCAATGTATCTGTTGTGTAGACATCGCCTTCGGCCACTTCAATTTGAGCGGGATATACCCAGAAGTCCCAGTCGTTGACGGCTTCGGTGCCCTCAATATGTACTTCAAGATTCAGTTTACGAGGCGTATCAATATCTGTTAGCGGAAATTCCACGTGACCCAGGGAATAAAGATTGCCAATGGGGATATCTTTGCGGTTTATGATGCCACGGGTATATACTTTCCCATACGTATCTTGTATGATATAGGTGATTTCTGCGTTTGTTAATGGAGTTGGACCGAAGTGGGACACTTCAACATCAGCTCGGAAAGTTTCTGCGTTTGTATAAGTGAACTTCGGGATGCGTGCTAAGGGAACAGTAGGACTACAGAAGCGACGGAAAGCAGGGGCGTCAATGTAGCCTTTTTCATCGAAGAAGGCATCTAGAATACCTACTAAAGCCGTACCTTGGCCAGTATAGTCATTGAGTGCCAATAACTGGAAGCCTGCATAATCGGGAGTACGCATGGTCTTTTCTATTTCATGCTTGTAGCAGAGGGCTTGCAGTTTGCCTGAAGCCATCATAAAGTCATGTCCCCGTCCTTCCATGTCGTTGTCGCGCAGTAAATCTTGGAAGATCTCAAAGTTCCGTGCTTTATTTACACCTGTGTATTTTCGTATCTCGTTGAAATTGGGGAAGGCGCACCACTGTCCCGTCTCATGTGATACAAAAGGCTGGCTGACAGTATCGATGTTAGCTCGGAAGTCTGACATGCTTTCGGGTTGTTGTTTGGCCCATGTCAGTCCACGTGCTCCTGCTTTGACATGATATTGATTGCGTGGTTGCCATTGCCAGCTTCCACCCACAGAAGCACCGGTGTATACACGGCGCGGATCAGTCTTTTCCCAGAAGTCTACAAACTGGGTAACCCATTCTACCCATCGGCCTGAGGGCTCGTTTCCGCAGGCCAGCATACAGAAGGAGGCATGATTGCCATACGCCTTGGTCAGGGCAATGGTTTCGTCCATCAGATACTTGTCAATCGGTTGTCCCAGTCCCAGTTTCGGACCGTGATTGGGCCAGCTGGGACCTTCCGGTTGTAGATAAAATCCTGTACGGTCTGCGGCTTGGAAAGCTGCTTCAGGCGGGCAGTAAGAATGGAAACGCATGTGGTTCAAACCATATTCGCGGCAGATGCGGAATACGCGTTCCCATGATTCCACGTCCATCGGGGCGTATCCGGTCAGGGGGAATACACAATTTTCTACCGTACCGCGTAGCATTGTTTTTCGTCCGTTTACGTAGAACCACTTTCCTTCAATCTTGAATTCACGCATGCCGAATTCTACTTTTTTTGTTTCTGTTCCGTGTCGTCCTGTTATGGTAGCAGTTAGGCGATAGAGTGCAGGAGAGAATTCATCCCATGTCAGGAAGTCATCTCCCATTGGCAGTTCTGCTTCATAGGTATTTATGCCCTTCTTTGCTTTGATTTTCAGATTGATGGTAGGCACTTCATGTGTCTGTTCGGTATTGAAGCTTTGTGCGGAGAAGCTCATTTCAACAGTTTCTGTTGATGAAGCGTTCAAACTGAAGCGGACTAAAGCTTTTTTCTCTGCTAGATTGGGGTATATTTGTATATCTTCAAAGCAGGTTTTAGGAACACTTTGTAGTTCGATGCGTCCTACGATACCGTTCCAGTTACCTTGTGTCTGGTCGGTGATACTGTGTGAGTCTGGACCTACGTTGATCTCTTTGATGCGGTTGTCTACCCGGATACTTATTCGGCATTCTTTGCCTGGAGTTACAGCAGCGGTCAGGTCGTAGACGTGTGGTACACAGAGGCTGTTCTGCATCCCAATTTTTTTCTGTCCGATCCATACAGTCGTTTCGATATGAGGACGTTCCAAAAAGAGTACAATTCGTTGGCCTTTCCAGTTGGCAGGTACTTGTACTGTTTTCTGATACCAGGCTACTCCTACATAATGCTTGTCAGGAGTCAGGAAGAAGGGTAGTTTTACCTGTCCATCTATTCGATATTTTTCCATGTAGGGATTGAAGTAATAGGAGCTGTCATACAGGCTGCCTGTCCAGCGGGTACGTACTGTTACGTCGTCTCCCTTTAATTTTTCGGGCATACTGCCTGGCAGGTTAATATGGTCCGTTGTCAGTTCCTTGTCAAACCAACGTTCCTTTATCCCCGCGTCATCACGGTCTATCTGGAATTTCCAAGTTCCGGAAAGATCCAATGGATTGTTTTGTCCGGTGGCACCTGTTATGGAAGCCAATACAAGTAGAATACTTATTACAAAATGTTTCATGCAATATGGATTTAAGTTGTTGTTTTAGCTGTGTTTATTAGTCCTTTGAGAACGAGTGCTAAGTTACGGCATCTGTAGTGAATGCTAAATAGAAAAGCATACAGAAAGATGGAATAATGTACCGCTCAGGGATTGATACAGAATAATTTTGTACAGAAATCCATGATTATGTCCGTTTCTCCAGCTGTTTTGTTGGGGAATGTCAGGCGTATGGGTTATCTTTGCATTATTGGACATAAACATGTATTATGAAAACAACAACTACTATGAAATCAACCATTATCTGCCTGTCCTTGCTTTGGGGGCTTGTTGCTGCATCGGCACAAACAGTAGCTTCACATTGGTTTGACGACAAGAACTTGACATTGACAGGTGTTTATTATTATCCCGAACATTGGGATGAAAGCCAGTGGGAACGTGACTTCAAGAAAATGCATGAATTGGGATTCGAATTTACTCATTTTGCAGAGTTTGCTTGGGCGCAACTGGAACCTCAAGAAGGTGTGTACGACTTTGCATGGTTGGATCGTGCTGTTGCTTTGGCTGCCAAGTATGATCTGAAGGTCATCATGTGTACCTCTACTGCTACACCGCCTGTATGGCTGAGTCGGAAATATCCTGAAATCCTGTTGCGAAATGAAGATGGAACTGTGCTCGATCATGGTGCCCGTCAACACGCATCGTTTGCTTCACCGCTGTATCGTAAACTGGCTTATCGCATGATCGAACAGCTGGCACGCCACTATGGAAATGATTCGCGTATCGTCGGTTGGCAGCTGGACAATGAACCTGCTGTACAGTTTGATTACAATCCGCAGGCCGAACTGGCTTTTCGTGATTTCCTGCGCCAAAAATACGATAACGACATACACAAACTGAACGACGCCTGGGGGACGGCTTTCTGGAGTGAAGTTTATTCTTCTTTCGACGAAATCACGTTGCCTAAGCGTGTACAGATGTTTATGAATCATCATCAGATACTGGATTACCGTCGTTTTGCAGCCAAGCAGACCAACGACTTTTTGAACGAGCAATGCTTGCTGATCAAGCAATATGCACGTAACCAGTGGGTCACCACGAATTACATACCAAACTATGACGAAGGCCATATCGGCGGCAGTCCGGCTCTTGATTTTCAGAGCTATACCCGTTATATGGTTTATGGTGACAATGAAGGTATCGGTCGAAGGGGATATCGGGTGGGTAACCCGCTGCGCATTGCCTGGGCCAACGATTTCTTCCGTCCCATACAAGGTACTTATGGGGTGATGGAACTTCAACCCGGTCAGGTGAATTGGGGAAGTATTAATCCGCAACCTCTCCCTGGTGCTGTGCGCCTTTGGCTTTGGAGTGTTTTTGCCGGTGGAAGCGATTTCATTTGTACGTATCGTTACCGTCAGCCTTTGTATGGTACAGAGCAATATCATTATGGCATTGTAGGAACGGACGGCGTAACAGTGACGCCTGGCGGGAAAGAATATGCTACGTTTATGGAGGAAATACGCCAATTGCGTAAACAGTACCAGCCCCGTGAAAACAAACCGGCAGACTACTTGGCCCGTCGTACTGCCATTCTTTTCAATCCGGAGAATTGTTGGAGTATTGAGCGGCAGAAACAGAACGCTACGTGGAATACGTTGGGACATGTTGACAAATACTACCGTACGCTGAAATCTTTTGGGGCTCCGGTCGACTTTATCTCTGAAAGTAAAAACTTGGCAGATTATCCAGTTGTTATTGTACCCGCCTACCAGTTGGCAGATCCGACGTTGGTAGAACAGTGGAAGACTTATGTGGAGAATGGAGGTAACCTGGTCATTACTTGCCGTACGGCGCAGAAGGATCGTTATGGTCGTTTACCCGAAGCGCCTTTCGGTTCCATGCTTACACCATTGACCGGCAATGAAATGGAATTTTACGATTTGTTGTTGCCACAGGAACCGGGTGTTATCCAGATGAATGGGAAGGAATACCAGTGGAATACGTGGGGAGAAATCATAAAACCCGCAGAGGATGCTGAAGTATGGTGTACTTATACCCGTGAATTCTACGAGGGGAAACCTGCCGTTACCTTCCGCAAAGTCGGCAAAGGAACCATTACCTATGTCGGTGTAGACAGCCATGACGGAATGCTGGAAAAAGACATCTTGAAGAAGCTGTACGCTCGTCTTGACATTCCTGTCATGGACTTGCCCTACGGCGTGACTTTGGAATACCGCAACGGCATGGGTATTGTCTTGAACTATGCTGATGTTCCTTATACGTTCAACCTGCCCGAAGGAAGCAAAGTACTGATAGGAAGTACTGAAATTCCTACTGCAGGTGTGTTAGTCTTTGCTACGGCACCTGAAACGAGCTTTAAGAAATAACTCCTACAAATATGAAGATTATGAAGAAGTTTTTTATCAGCCTGTTGGCCAGTATATGTAGCTTTTGGACACTTCAGGCACAGGAAACCGCCTATTTGTTTTCATACTTTATCAACGACAGTCGTGACGGCTTACATTTGGCTTACAGTCGTGACGGCCTGAAGTGGACCGCCTTGAACAACGGAAATTCCTACCTGGCACCTGCTGTAGGCAAGGATAAACTGATGCGTGATCCCAGTATCTGCCAGGCACCCGACGGGACGTTCCACATGGTATGGACTTCCAGCTGGACCGACCGGATTATTGGTTATGCATCTTCCAAGGATTTGATCAATTGGAGCGAACAACGTGCCATACCTGTCATGATGCACGAACCGGAAGCGCACAATTGTTGGGCGCCTGAGCTATTCTACGATGAACCGACACAGACTTATTACATCTTTTGGGCCACGACTATTCCCGGACGGCACAAAGAAGTACCTACGAGCGAAAGCGAAAAGGGATTGAATCACCGTATCTATTACGTTACGACTAAAGATTTCAAGGAATTCTCGTCTACACAGATGTTCTTCAATCCCGATTTCAGTGTCATCGATGCGGCAATCGTCAAAGATAATAAGTCGCAAGATTTGATTATGGTCGTGAAGAATGAGAATTCGAACCCGCCGGAGAAGAATCTTCGCATCACGCGCAGTCGGGACATCACCCATGGATTTCCTACGGAGGTATCGGCACCGATCACCGGTGATTATTGGGCAGAAGGTCCTGCTCCCTTGTTTGTGGGAGACACACTTTACGTCTATTTCGACAAATACCGTGACCATCGTTATGGGGCCGTTCGTTCACTGGACCATGGAAAGACTTGGGAGGATATCTCCGACCAGACTTCTTTCCCACAAGGCATCCGTCACGGAACAGCTTTTGCTGTGGATGAGGCCGTGTTGGACAAACTTCTTCAGACTGCTAATCCAGAATGAGTGGAGCAGTAGATTTACTGCTCCTCCATTTCTTCTGTCTCTTCCTCTGTATCAGTCTCTCGTCCGAACGATCGATATTCCATTGGGGTAAAGCCTGTATGCTTCTTGAACAGGGAGAAAAAGTGTTCAGTAGACTTATAGCCCAGCAGGAAAGAGATTTCCTTTACAGAGCGGGACGTGCCTACCAATAATTGTTTGGCCTTTCTGAGCTTCAGTTCCTGGAAATACTTGGCTGGGGCATAACCGGTATAGTCCTTGAACACCTTTCGAAACCATGAATAGCTGATATTCAGTTTCATGGCCAGCTCTTCAGGATCTATGTCCTTGAAGATATTTTCGTTCATAATGATTTTGGCCTGCTCTATTTTCTGGTCTACATCTCCCATTTCGTAGATTTTGTTTTTCGAGATGGAGAGTATCATGCCGAGCATGTGCAGTACTACGCCGCCCAGATGTTGTTGTGCCGAGGTACGGTCGCTTTCGGCTATTTCCAATGCTTGTGAGAAGAGTGATACCAGTTCCTCGTTGAGCCCGACTTCCAAAATCTGGTTTTCTGGTGTGAAGAATCCGGCTCTCATCAGGTTGTCCACTACTGGGCCTTCGAACCCGATGTAGTATTCGTTCCATCCGGTCTGCATGTATGGGTGATACGTATGCCATTGACCGGGTAGCAGAAACATCATTCTTCCTTTGCACACCTGTCGTTCGCGAGTCGTTTCCGAACTGAACAGGCCGCGTCCTTTTGTTATATAGACTATTTGGTATTCATGCAGGATGCGTCCTTTTTGTGCATTGAAGAAATAACCCGAAGGATGATCTTTCAGCGGGTAGGGAGAGCCGGGTGGGATAGGCTGGAAACCGACCGTGTTGACCCACAGGCCGAACTTACGGTCCATGTCGTTTACGATCAGATACTTGAATTCCACTCCCAAATCATCAAAATTCTTAGTCATAACAGGTGTTTTTCGAGGTAAGCATGACACAAAGTTAGTCTTTTTCCGCTAAATGCCAAAAGCGGGACTTTGTTGTTTTATCCTTTAGATAGTTTTAAGAAGCCGTTCCATCAGAGGAATATGAAAGGTGAATGCTGGAGTGAAGCATTTGCTTTCACAAAAAGTCGTTGAATAACAAATACTTGCAAGCCTGTGAAAGCGTGAAGGCATTCTATTGGAATGAAACTTTCAAAGGTGTAGAACGACCTTTCACGTTGTCTGAAACAAGGCTTAGCTTCGTTTCGCAGACATCTACTTTAGCTCCGTAAACACCCACTTTGGCCTCATAAACATCTACTTTAGCTGCGTAAACACCTACTTTAAGACGGCGTTTTTATCGTCTATTCCTCTTCCCTATACTCCAACAAATCCCCCGGCTGGCAGTCGAGCACCTTGCAGATGGCTTCGAGGGTGGAGAAACGGATGGCCTTCGCCTTGCCCGTCTTCAGGATGGAAAGGTTGGCGGGAGTGATGTCGATTCTTTCCGCCAGCTCGCCTAGCGTGATTTTCCGGCGGGCCATCATAATATCCAAATTCACTACAATCGGCATAGGCAAGGGGATTAAATGGTTAAGTCCTGTTCTTCTTTCAGCTTCACCGCACGGCGGACGATCTTGCCGACAAACTGCAACAGGAAACCGAACAGCAGGATGGTTATCCAATCCAACGAATAGTTCCAACTGTCACTCAAGGCATCACTCCCGTCTACAATCCAATTGCGTATCAGCATCATCAGAATGATAAAATAACCGCTGAAATCCAACGAATCGGCTGTCTTATGGCTCAACAGATTGCGGCAATCCAGTCTCAGGATGTTTACACAAAGCACCACCAGAGCCAGCAGGTTGCAGACATACGCCCAACCCTGCAGCCGTTCTTCACCCTCTGCCTGTATCAGGTCAATTATCTCCGATAGTAATAAGACGATTGCAAACAACACGATACATACTACCCAAAACAGGGTGCCCATACCCTTATAGCGTTGATACCAACTCTTTAATCTCTTCATAACTGTAGTCCTCCTTTTTATCATGCCAACCACGTAGTGCAACGCCTCACCCAGCGGTGATACAGATACGACCAACCATAAATCCAAACCACCCCTCCGTATATACGGATAAACCTGGCATCTTTATCTACCCACAGGTTCATCACCAGGAAAAACACGAACGACGCCAGCATCAACGTCAACAGCAGAAAACCGACGTAGCAGATACCTGCCACCCATTTGCGGTCTGTATGAAAAATACTACGACTCATGTGTACCTTCTACTTTAAATAGTCAAGTCCTGCTCTTCCTTCATCCGTATGCCGACCTTGAACAGGCAGGCGATGAAAAGGAAGAATACACCCAACAACAGATAAATCATCGGAATGGTATTCCCAGCCTTCGCATCGGACAAAAAGGCATTGAATATCATCTGCAAGATGCCGTTGCATTCCAGCACTATCCCAATAGTCATAATCAAGTCTGAATTCTGTTTGGTAAAGACCAATCCCTTCTGCACGTTGCGCAGCATCAGATAAATGAGTACGCTGCATACTGCCATTGCCAACAACGTTACATTTTCGGGTAGCAGTTTTACAATCAGGCCGTCGGTATCGTCCTTCCCCAAATCATAACATAAGTCCAGATTACGGAAAAAGACGAAAAGCAGACAGCTGACACACATTATTATCAAGCAATACATCACAAACTCCAGTTCTTCTTTCGAACCCTTTTTTATTCCGAATTTACCTTTCATATTTCTAGTTCCTTTCTCCCATTATATCGTTAAATCCTGCTCCTCCTTCATCTTCAGCCCGATGGCAAAGACCTCCGCCACGATGAGGGCAATCAGTCCCAGCAGCAGATTCGTGACCTTGACCGAATCGGAGAGTATCAGGTCATAAGACTCCAGCGCAAAAGCCTCGCGCAGGTTGCAAAGCGATAGATATTCGGGCAGCAGTACGCAGACAAAGCCTACAATCAGCAGCACGCCCAAGCGGCGCAAGCGACGGACGTTTCGCCAGTTGAAGATGTCCGAACGGTTGACCGACACCACCAGACGGATGAACAGTACCAGTGCCCAGACGTTCGCTACCAGCACCAGGAGGCCCATCAGCGTGGATGCCACCTTCTGCCAGGCAGGCGTCTCAACCGGTACGCTGACCATCAGGTTGGTATAAGCCATCGGGACGTAGCGGCCCGTCTTCTCGTTGCGTACCGAGTCGGTGAACAGGTCTCCCTCCCATTCATCCAGAAACTTGGGAAGCACGGAGACCGTCCGCAAGTTGCTCACCCGCTCCAACTGGGCGCTGTTTCCGCCTTCCAGCTTCTCTCGCGCAGCGTCCATCCCCATCTGGACACCCTTTGTCATGCCCAGCCCCATGTAATAGACCGACACGCCCACCGACCAGCCCATCACCAGCAGGACGATGGCACAGAGTATGTTCAATCTTCTTTTCATGCTTCTATGTTTGTTGTATGTTTCGTAACACTCAGTTTTTTTACGGAAAGAAGGAACAGGGCAAGCGCCAATACCGCTTCGCCAATCAATACGGAATTACCCAATAATTCGGCGGTTGTTTCCACTTCCGGATAATTCAAACTCAGATAGACGGAAAGGCTGTTGTTCAATACGTGAATGAGGATGCAGGGAATCAGACTCCGTGTATGCCAGTAAATCCACGCCAGCAGGAACCCCATGAGCGAGGCGCTGACAATCTGTGCAGGGTTGAGATGAACCACACCGAACAGCAGACCTGAAATAAGGATGGATACGGCAGGAGAATATTTCTGCAACAACGCTTTCATGACGGCTCTGCGGAATACGAATTCTTCCAGCACAGGTCCTATCAACGCGATGCAGAGAATACCAACCCAGCCGGACTGTAGCGTATCAAATGTCTGCTTCATCAGATCGGGCAGAAACGTCAGTTGCGACATCAGTGCGTCTGTCAGGCAAATGCCCGATACGCCAGCCAGCAGTCCCCAGCCTAATTGGGAGTAGGGAGTGAAAGCGTATATCCGACCGTCATCGACCAGATAACCGTTTTTCCACAAATAGATGGCAATAAACACAAAGCCCAACAGCATAGCCGGAATTATTACTTCTGTCGATGCAGCAGTGACATCGAGTGTACCCGTCGTGGCAAACTCATAAACCATCACACACGGTGCAGCTACCAACGAGCCAAATATCTGCAACAGATAATAAATCAATATTAACTTGATAACCGTCTTCATGGCGTTTTCCTTTTCTATACTATGATTAAATGCCGGCTATCAAACCGCTGACAAAGGCCACCAGAATGGTGAACAACATAACCAAGACCGTGATACACATGCTAACTGCTTTCATAACTCAAACCTTTTTTAGATGATACAATTTCTGTTTTTCAATAAGCATTTATCGTTTTTCGATATGCAAAGAAAGAATGTTTTTCTGATACTACCAAATAAAACGATAAAAAATTATCGAAAAACGATAAATCCAAATTCTGTCACTCTGACGAAGCACTGTATGAGGGTGCAATGAAGCACTGCGTGACACCGTCAGGAAGCACTGTATGACGACCTGACGAAGCACTGTGTCAGACCCTGACAAAGCACTGTGTGACAGCGCCACAAAACACTCTTTGAAACGTCAACGGGAAAGGGAAAGCAAGGTACGGGCCTCGACGGCATCGCGGTGGAGCTGTGCGGCCAGTGAGTCGAGCGAGTCGAACTTGCGTTCGGGACGGATGTGCTGCACGAAGGTGAGACGCAGGGGATGATGGTAGATATCGGCATCGAAGTCGAAGATATGCACCTCAATGGTGCGGTTGGTACCATTCTCCAGCGTGGGACGGCAGCCGATGTTCAGCATGCCACCGTAAGTATGATTATCCACGTCCACCCGAACCGCATAGACGCCACGAGCAGGAATGAGTTTGCAAGGATCGTCCACATCAAGATTGGCTGTGGGATAACCCAGTTTATGACCTACTTGGAAACCGCTCACCACCGTGCCGTTCAGGAAGTAACGGTAGCCTAAGTAATCGGCAGCACGGGCCACATCACCCTCATGGAGCAGGCGGCGGATGCTGGACGAGCCGATACGCAAATCTTCACCGGTTTCTCCCGAAATACCCAGTGATGAAGGAAGGCAGGCTTTGCCGGGCAGGACTTTGATGCCCAGTTCGCAGCCGTAGCGTACGTAGTCGTCGAAACCTTCACGGCGATCGTGACCGAAACGGTGGTCGTAGCCGATGAAGAGTGTACGAATATTGTAGCGGCGTATTAAAAGTTCCATAAACTGTCGGGCAGAAAGTGCAGCCAGTTCGGGTGTGAAGTCGAGCAGCAGGCAATAATCCAGTCCTGACTCATCAAGTAATGCCAGCTTTTCATCGCAGGTAGTCAGCAGTTCGGCGCGGAAGTCGGGCTGCATCACACAACGTGGATGGACGGGGAAGGTGATGACCGTCGAAGCCATTCCCTGTTCAACTGCTGCAGTCTGTATTTGGTTGAGCAGAAAACGGTGACCTCGATGCACACCGTCGAAGAAGCCAATGGTGGCCACACTGGGGCGTATTTGATTTACTGGAATATCGGATATCTGCTGCACGGTCTTTTTCAGCTTTTGAACAAATGGCTCCAGTCTTCGTGCGCCTTCGGCATATAGGTGCGTATGCCCAGCGTTTCGGCTGCACGGCAGTTGCCCTCGGCATCGTCGAGGAACAGCGAACGGGACGGATCGGCTCCTGTCTCTGTCAATACTTGTCGGAAGATGGCGACATCGGGCTTGGCAAGTTTCATCTCGTAGGAGAGGAAGATGCGGTCGAAGAAATCTTCTACTCGGTGACCATTATAGGAGAAGACATGGCGGAGTGACCACTGCCAGTGGATGTCGTTGGTATTGCTCAGCAAGTAGAGTTTGTAACGCCGGCGGAGCTCCAGCAGCAGGTCGAGCTTGTAGGAGGGAATGCCTACCAGGAAGCTGTTCCAGGCTTCGTCTATTTGGGCATCCGTTACAGAAACGCCCGCCATCTTTCTGATTTCGTCGCGGAACTCTGCATCGTTAATCAGTCCCTTTTCGTGAAGCAGGAAGAAACCCTGCTGGTGGCAGACGTCGAGCATCGCTTGTACGTTAGTAATGCCCAATTCATTGAAACGGTCGATGCAACGCTGGCGGTCGAGATCTATCAGTACCCCGCCAAAGTCTATAATAAGCGTATCTATTCCTTGCAAATCCATCATTCCCAGATTAATTGTTCTTTATTTCTTCCGCAAACGCTGAACCCAACGTATCCCTTCGCCTACCCATAGTACCAGCGACGAGGAGGCGATAATCAGCAGCCATGTCTGTCCGTCGAGTGGCACGGTGCGGAATACGGCACCACCGAACTGTACGATGAGGAACTGCCCCACCAGAATAGCCAATACGATGAACTCCATACCATAGGATTTCGAAATGCCCTTGAAAGCGGAATCGGTCGTGCCGAACACGCGGGCATTGAAGAGGTTCCAGAACTGGAGCATCACAAAGAAGGTGAAGAAAATGGTCAGTTCGCGCACCGTCATGCTTTCCTGCTCAAAATAAAGCAGCATACCCATCAGGATGCAGGCAAAGAGCAGACCTACGCCGAATATCATTACCTGCATGGGTTTGGTAATGATGAAGTCGGTCGGCTTGCGGGGCTTCTCCTTCATCACGCTCTCGCTGGGCGGGATGGAAGCCAGCGCCAGGGCGGCAAAGGTATCCATGATGAGGTTTACCCACAGCATCTGCGTCACGGTGAGCGGCAGGTCGGTACCTACTAGCGAACCCAGCAGCACGATGAACAAGGCTACGAAGTTGATGGTGAGCTGGAAGACGATGAAGCGCTGGATGTTCTTGTAGAGCGAACGGCCCCACATGACGGCGGTGCCGATGCTGTTGAACGAATCGTCGAGCAGGGTAATGTCACTGGCTTCCTTAGCCACGGAGGTACCTGTACCCATGGAAAGGCCCACTTGGGCGTGGTTCAGGGCAGGCGCATCGTTCGTACCGTCGCCCGTTACGGCTACTACAGCTCCTTTCTGTTGGAGCAGCTGCACGAGGCGTTGCTTGTCCGTAGGACGTGCGCGCGACATAATCTTCAGGTCCATCACACGGTCGAGGGCTTCTTCATCAGTCAGGGCGGCGAAGTCGGCACCGGTGATGCGGTTGCGTTCGGTGTCTTCAGGCTTCCACAGACCTATCTGGCGGGCAATCTCGGTAGCAGTGCCCGGCGTGTCACCCGTTACTATCTTCACACCGATACCGGCCGACTGGCACTTCTGTACGGCAGCAGGTACATCGGGACGGATGGGGTCGCTGATGGCTACCACGCCCACAAATGAGAGATCACTATCCGCTACCAGGGAAGCACAATCGCGTGTATTATCGTCGGCAACCAGTTTATAAGCGAAGCCCAAGGTGCGCATCGCCATGTTCTGATAGCCCAGCAGCTGAGCTTCGACGGTGGAGCGGTAGGCAGCGGCATCGGTACGCTTGCCGTCCAGCACCACGTCCTTACACTTGCCCAAAACTATTTCAGGAGCCCCCTTTACGTAGAGCACTTTCTTATTCAATAAAGGTGAATGTACCAGCGTAGCCATGTACTTACGTTCCGTCGAGAAAGTCAGCTGGTCTACCACCTGTGCCGCTTCACGCAGTTTCAAGTAGTCCTGTCCCTGTTTGTTGAGCCACAGGAGCAGGGCTACTTCAGTGGGGTTGCCTACACCTTTCACCTTTCCGTCGGCCGTAGCTTCTTCGAGGAAGGCGGTGGAGTTGGCACTGATACCTTCTTTCACCACGTGGCTCAATTCGTCATCGGCTAGTTCGCCACGGTTCTTCAGACCGTAGAAGCTGGGTTCGTACACTTGCATCTGGTTCTGTGTCAGTGTACCTGTCTTGTCGGTACAGATAACGGTGATGGCACCCATCGTTTCGCAGGCATGCATCTTGCGTACCAGGTTGTTGGTGGAGAGCATGCGGCGCATGTTCAGCGCAAGGCTCAGGGTGACACTCATCGGCAGTCCCTCAGGAACAGCCACCACAATCAGCGTGACGGCCATCATAAAATATTTCAACGTGGCTTGCAGGGCAGGCAGCCAGTCGGCAAAAGTATGGAAGGAAGAGAAATCGTAGAAGAGGATAACATCCTTCACAAAAAAGATAGCAAACGCCAGCCCGGCAGCGGTAAAGCCGATCTTACCTATCAGATTGGCTAACTTGGTGAGCTGGATATTCAATGGGGTAGGTTCAGTGGTTTGCTCCGTACTCTGACGGGCCACCTTACCGATTTCGGTCGCATCGCCTACGGCCTCAACACGCATCATGCCATGCCCATCGACTACGGTCGTACCACGCAACACACGGTTGGAGGCATACGTGGCCTCTTCGTCAAAGTCAGCTTCGACGGTCGTTTTGGAAACCACTGGTTCGCCGGTCAGATTAGACTCATTTACCTGCAACGAAACAGCCTCGAGCAACGTACCGTCGGCAGGCATTTCCTCGCCCGTTTCCAGAATGACGACATCGCCTACCACCACATCTTTGCGGGGTACTTCCTGTACGTGTCCGTTGCGAATTACCTTGACCAGCGTTTCTTCGTTGACGGCGTTCAACAGGTCGAACTTCTTGTTGGCATCGTATTCAAAGAAGAAGCCGATACCCGTAGCCAGCAGAATGGCGGCAATGATACCGATGGTTTCGGCGTATTCGTTCTCGACAATCGAGATTATCAGCGAAAACAAGGCTGCCACCAACAATACTTTTACGACAGGATCCTGAAATTTCTCCAGATAAAGTTTGAAAAGAGAAGGACGTTTAGGAGGAGTCAACAAGTTTACTCCATGCGCGGCGCGGCTTTGGCGCACTTCTTCATCGGTTAATCCGATGTGATTGACATTTTCTTTCGTTGCACTCATGCAGATAGTTCATGTTTTTATTAACTGACCGCAAAAATACAACAATAATTCAGACGGTTAACATTATTAATTCTTTTTAGGAAAGATGAATACATATATACCCGAACAATCAAACGCCAATTTGCGTTTATTATGCAGAGATGAAGAAACAAGATTATTAAAAACAAAAACAAAAGAAAGTATGGACAAATACATTTGCACCGTCTGTGAATACATTTACGACCCCGAGTTGGGTGATCCTGAAAACGGAATTGAGCCCGGTACTTCATTCGAAGACCTGCCTGCCGACTGGGTATGTCCCCTCTGCGGTGTCGGCAAAGAGGACTTTGAAAAGACTCATTAAATAGAGAAAATAAAAAGGAAGAAGGCTTCGTGATTACGAAGCCTTCTTTTCTTTGATGTCACAGCTGGCTTCCACCACATTCACCACGTAGTCGCCCAGTTTCTCGCACTCGGCAATGATGTCCATGTAATAGACGCCCATCTGATAGCTGTATTCTTTGTTGTTCACATCGATGATGTTCTGGTTTTTCAACTGGTTACGATAATTGTTGATTTCGTTTTCCAGATTGTAGGACTTGTTCACATCTACCGGGTGATGTTCGGTACGTTCTACCACTGCAATCATTTGCGAAAGTGCCTCGTCGGCCAGTTTCATCATACAGTGGATATGATCGTACTGCTTTTCATTAAAGTCTTCATTGGCTTGCCGTTTGCGGCTGATCGTACGCGCCAAGTTATAGCAGCTGTCTCCAATACTCTCTATTTCGGTTACTTCGCGAAGCATACCCCGTATCTGCAGTTTACTTTCTGAGCTCAAACGGCCTTCGGATACTTGATTCAGGTAGTTGGCAATCTCTAGCTCCATGCTGTCGCTGATGTTTTCATATTTCTCTACCCGGCTGAAGACACGATTAAAATCATCGTCTTTTTCCGTATGCAGCAGGTCGCGCACCATGCCGAACATGCGATGTGTACGCTCTGCAAAGAGATGGATTTCTTTGTTTGCCTGCAATATAGAAAGCTCTGCAGTAGAAAGCATACCGCCCGAAATGAAGCGCAAGCGATATTCTTCGTCCTGCTCCTTAGACGGAATAATAGCACAGACGGTACGTTCGATAAAGGGAACGAACCAAATCAGAATCAGTACGTTGCAGATATTAAAGGCTGTATGGAAAGCTGACAGCTTGAAGGAAACCGCTACCGCAGGGTCAGTCGATCCCATCACGTTCTCGACAAACCAGGAAACGGCCTCTGTGAAAGGAACGAAAAGAACGAGTACCCAGATAACGCCAAACACATTGAATGCCAAGTGAGCCAGCGCAGCCCGCTTGGCTTGTGTATTACCCGTAAGTGCCGCCAGATTGGCTGTAATCGTTGTACCAATATTTTCGCCCAGTACCAATGCGGCACCCAATTCAAAACTGATCCAACCGTTGGCACACATAATCAGCGTAATAGCCATGGTAGCAGCTGAGGCTTGGACTACCATTGTCAGGATGGTACCGATGAATACGAACAGCAGGATGGAAAGGAAGCCCATATCCGTATAGTTCTGTACGAAAGCCAGCATATCAGGATTTTGGCTCAAGTCTGGGGCATTGTTTTTCAAGTAGGAGAGCCCCATGAACAGGAAGGAGAAACCGAAAATGAATTCACCGACAGACTTGCGGTTGCTTTTTTGAGAGAAGAGGAGAGGAATACCAAAGGCTAACAGAGGGAGGGCGAAGGCGGCGATGTCGACCTTGAAGCCCAAAGCTGAAATAATCCAGGCCGTAACCGTGGTACCGATATTGGCACCCATAATGACGCCGATGGATTGGGAAAGAGTCAGCAGACCTGCGTTAACGAAACTGACCACCATGACAGTGGTAGCGGAAGAAGATTGTACCAGGGCTGTAATCAATACGCCGGTCAGCACACCGGTCACCCGATTGGTAGTCATTGCTGTCAGGATTTTCCTGAGCCGGTCGCCGGCAAACTTCTGAAGGCCTTCACTCATGATCTTCATTCCATAAAGGAATAAAGCCAAGGAACCGAGCAACTTTAAAAAATCATAAAAAGAATACTCCATCTTTAATTATTTAAGGGGTTTCTTTGCTCCATCTGTTATTAAGCTTATCTTTAGTGCTGTCAAACTCCAAAAAGAAGACTTATGAAACACATGTTACAAATCTGTTGCAAAAATAATAATATTTATAAAGAATTCCCTATCGGAAGCTCACTTTTGGATATTTATTCCGGACTTAATCTTAATTTTCCCTATCAGGTAGTCAGTGCAAAGGTTAACAACCGCTCCGAGGGACTTAACTTTCGGGTGTACAACAACAAGGATGTCGAGTTTCTCGATGTGCGCGATCCGTCGGGCATGCGTACCTATGTTCGGTCACTCTGTTTCATTCTTTATAAGACGGTCAGTGAACTCTTCCCCGAAGGCAAGCTTTACGTGGAACATCCTGTATCCAAGGGGTATTTCTGCAACCTGCGTATCGGGCGTCCCATCGAACTGGAAGACGTTCAGGCGATTAAAAAGCGAATGCAGGAAATCATTGCCGAAGACATTCCCTTCCACCGTACCGAGTGCCACACCAGCGAAGCTGTCCGTGTATTCAGTGAACGGGGGATGGACGATAAGGTGAAACTGTTGGAAACATCGGGATCGCTCTATACCTATTATTACACATTGGGAGATACGGTAGATTACTATTACGGCAATCTGCTTCCCAGCACGGGATTTATCAAGTTGTTCGACATTGTGAAATACTATGACGGTCTGTTGCTGCGTATTCCCAACAAGGAAAATCCCAACGTACTGGAAGAAGTCGTGAAACAGGAAAAAATGCTTGATGTATTCAAGGAACATTTACGTTGGAATCATATCATGGGCTTGAGCAACGTAGGAGATTTTAACCAGGCTTGTCTGGATGGGCATGCTACAGATCTTATCAATGTGGCTGAAGCCTTGCAGGAAAAAAAGATAGCACAAATAGCTGATGACATTTTTCTGCGGACGCAAAACGGCACGCGTGCACAGCTGGTACTGATATCTGGTCCTTCGTCTTCGGGCAAAACAACCTTCAGCAAACGCCTCAGTGTGCAGCTGATGACCAACGGACTTCATCCCTATCCCATTTCGTTGGACAACTACTTCGTGGATCGTGAACAGACGCCGCTCGACGAGAAAGGCAACTACGACTATGAATCGCTCTATGCGCTCGATCTCAAACTGTTCAACGAACAGCTTCAGGCCCTGCTGCGTGGTGAAGAAGTGGAGTTGCCCCGTTTCAACTTCACGACCGGCAAGAAAGAATTCAAAGGTGACAAACTGCGGATCGACGAGCATACCATCCTTATTTTGGAAGGTATCCATGCTTTGAACCCCGAATTGACACCTCAGATTCCCAATGAGAACAAGTATAAGATTTATGTATCGGCTCTGACTACCATTTCGCTGGACGACCATAACTGGATACCCACGACGGACAACCGCCTGATACGCCGTATCATCCGCGACTACAACTACCGTGGTTATTCGGCTCAGGAAACGATCTCCCGCTGGCCCAGCGTACGTGCTGGAGAGGATAAATGGATTTTCCCCTACCAGGAGAACGCGGACGTGATGTTCAATTCGGCTCTGCTCTTCGAACTGGCCGTGCTGCGCTGTCATGCCGAACCGATACTGAACAGCGTGCCACGCAACTGTTCTGAATATTCTGAGGCTTACCGTCTGTTGAAGTTTATCAAATATTTTACTCCTGTGCAGGATAAGGAAATACCTCCTACATCGCTCCTGCGTGAGTTCCTTGGCGGAAGCAGTTTCAAATATTGATGGAGGTGACAATATCTTTTTATCCTTTTTATACAAAATATCAGATTTTGCTTACCTTTGCATACAACAAAACAACATTTGTATGAAAAAGATACTTCTGATTGGGCTTGTGGCTGCTTTCTGTTTATGCGGTCACAGCCGTGCACAAAACCAAAACAGTGCTGCTGACCTGATGAAGCAGGCACAAGAAAATCTGGACAAGCATTCGTACATCACAGCGCGTTATCTGTTTCTGCAAGCTTATAATGCTTTTGTGGCAGAGGGTGATTATGCGCAGGCCGTCGTGTGCGGAGTCAATGCTTGTGCTCTCTATCATCGGGAGAACTACTATAAGGAAGCCTTCGAAGTGCTGACCCGAGCTGACCAGATGGTAAGCGAGGGTGAGAAGAAAAGCGGAAAGCAGATGCCCGCCCTGCGCTATCCCATCATTAAGGAGCGGATGCGCATGTATCTGAACATGGGTAAGACTGGCAATGCCAAGACGCAGCTCGACCAGCTGGAAGACGTGTCCAAGAAAGCAGACAGCGACTCACTGAAAACCGACCTGCTCTACACGCAGGCCGCCTATTTCTACACCCTGCGGCAGAACGATAAGGGGGACGCCACCATCCGCCAGCTGATTGAGGAAAGCAATCGTCAACAGGCCGCCGAAGCTCAAAGCAAATACGACACGCTGAAGCAGCAATACGACACGAGCCTCCAGACTATCGAGGAAAAAGATAGCTCGCTCTCTGCCAAACAGTACTTCATTGTCAGCCTTGGCATTCTGTCCATCATTCTGGCAGCAGCTTTGGTTGGTGTGGCTGTCATCCTGTTGCGCTTTTTTGTGCTGAGCCGCAAGCAGAAGAAAGCCATCGCACTGGCCAACGAGCACAACGAGCTGAAGACGCAGTTCATCCAGAACATATCGGCGCAGATGGAACCTACGTTGGCCACGCTGGACGACCGCCAGCCGGGTGTACAGGCCTTGAGAGGCTTTGCGCAGCACATTCAGGAACTTTCCGACCTGGAGCAGTCGCTGTCCGAGCCCTACGAGGCCGAGGAAAAGAACGTGAGCACCTTCTGCGAGGGGCTGATGGAGAAAATACAGAAGGCGAACCAGAAAGACCTCGCCTTGTCGGTCAACGCTCCGAAACTGAACGTCAAGATTTGTCCTGAACAGTTGGAATACATCCTGCTGCACCTGCTGGAGAACGCTGTTCGCTACACGCCCGACGGCGGCAAGGTGACGCTCGACTTCAAGAAACGCGGCGCACACACCCACCAGTTCATCGTGACGGACACCGGCTGCGGCATTTCCGAAGAGCAGCGTGCCAAACTCTTCAAGCCATTCAGCGAAATCAAGGACCTGACGCAGGGCGACGGACTGGGCCTGCCCATCTGTTCCCTGATGGCCATCCGTATGAACGGCAGCTTGACACTGGACGAAGGCTACACGAAGGGTGCACGCTTCATTCTGGAGCTGCACGCGTGAGTGCATAGCGACTAAAAAAACGAGGCACGGACTACACGGAATTTCGCGGCGGGAAAAGCCCACCGACCTATTGTTCCGCATAGTCCGTGCCTCGTTTTATGTCCGTGCGTAATCCCGATCGGCTATTTCAGCCACGTGGCCCGCTTCCACAGGTACTCCATCGGGCCGTGGCTGTGGTGGCGCATCCACCAGCGGCAGAAGGCCAGCTGGACGATGAAGATCAGCGCGCCGACCAGGACGCTGGCTGTGATGCCCAACTTGTCGTGCAGGCCGAAGCCCCAGTTGTAGAACAGCATGGAACCGATGATGCTCTGCGTGATGTAGTTGGTCAGGCTCATACGGCCATAGGGGATGAGGTAATCCAGCCGCTCCTTCAGACGAGTACGGTAATAACCGTTGAGAACGGCCGATACCAGCAACAGCATGAAGGCAAACTTGTAAAGAGAGGATACCACAAGCAGCAACGGCGTACGTACCGAGGGGTTCTCCACAAAATCGGGCAGCATGTTGCCCAGTCCGTAGAGCGGGAAGAAGGCGACGAGCGATCCGCACAGCACCTTGTTCCAGAATTTCAGATTCTCCTTCAGGAACAAGCCCCGACGGCCTACCAGATAGCCGAAGATAAAGAGGGCTGCCGTTTGGAATACACGCCCGTTGTCCCACGCCCAGGCCAGACTGGCCAGCTGGCCTTCCCATAGATTGACGCGCAGGGTGTCGAGGAAGGTGCCATGGCTTTGTGCCTCGAACGTAGCGGCCCACAGGCTACCTGTAGGCAAGGCAGGTGTCACGAACGCCGGGTCGAGGGTAGCACGAATCACATAGTAGAGCGGCAGCGGCTGTACCAGCAATATGCAGGCCAGGATGAACAGCCACTTGTCGCGCAGGCGGCATACCAGCGGCAGGATGAAGCCCACCAGCGAATAGAGCACCAGTACCTCGGCCGTGAAGAACGAGGCGTTCAGATTGCCGATGAGGAAGAGCAGCACCAGCCGCCAGCAGAAGCGCAGGCGGAAATCACGCCCGCGCAGACGCTGGTTGTCGTATTGGATGAAGTAGCTGAAGCCGAAGAGCAGGGCAAACACGGCATATGCCTTGCCGCCGAAGAGAAAGAAGAGGCCGTCCCACACGGCACGGTCCGTGAAGGCCAGCCAGGCATTCTGCCCCGCCGTGTCGGGGAAGGAGTAGAAGTTGAAGTGTTCAATCGAATGCAGCAGGATGATGCCCATCACTGCCAGTCCGCGCAGCACGTCGGCCACGTCCACGCGCGCATGTCTCTGTATCTGTTGTTCCATCGGTTTGTATCGGTTCAAAGACTGTTTTCCGTTCATTCTGTCATTTCTCCGGCTGATACAGACCACGGTTGATCAGCAGCCACTTCACGTCGGGCTCCTGTCCGCGGTAGTTCTTGTACATGTCCATGGCGTCGTCGATGCCGCCGGGCGTCAGGATATAGCGGCGGAAGCGGTCGGCCAGCTCGGGGTTGAAGATGTTGCCGCTCTCGGTAAAGGCACCGTAGGCATCACAATCCAGCACCTCGGCCCAGATGTAGCTGTAGTAGCCCGCCGTATAGCCGCCACCCATCGTGTGGTTGAAGTAGGTGGTGCGGTAGCGCGAGGGAATCTGCTTCAGCAGCTTGCGCTTGCCCAGTGTCTTGGCCTCGAAAGCCATCACGTCCATATCCTCGGGAATAGACTTCAAGGTGTGGAAGTCCATGTCGAGGTACGAGGCAGCCAAGTATTCCACCGTGGCGAAGCCTTGTCCGTACTTGCCGCTCTTGGCCAGCTTCTTGACCAGTTCGGCAGGCATCATCTCACCTGTCTGATAGTGGCGGGCATAGTATTTCAGCACTTCGGGTTCGAAGGCCCAATGTTCGTTGATCTGTGAAGGTAGCTCCACGAAATCGCGGGGCACGCCGCTGACACCCGAATAGTGAACGTCGCGGAAGAGGCTGTGCAGCCCGTGGCCGAACTCGTGGAAGAGGGTCGAAGCCTCGTCGGCACTGAGCAGGGCGGGCTGGCCTTCGGTGGGTTTGGTGAAGTTGCAGACAATGGTCACCACAGGGATGATGCGGTTGCCGTGCTTGTCATACCCCTGCGGACGATAGCTGCCACACCAGGCGCCGCCACGCTTGCTGGCACGGGGGAAGAAGTCGAAGTAGAGGATGCCCAGCGTCTTGCCGTCCTTGTCGATGCACTCGAAGACCTGCGCTTCGGGATGGGGCAGCGGCATGTAGGTGAGTGGGCGGAAACGGATGCCGTAGAGGCGGGTAGCCACATAGAAAGCTCCCTCGCGCACGTGGTTCAGCTCCAGATAGGGGCGCACTTCGTTCTCGTCGATGTCAAACTTGGCCTTTTTGGCTTTCTCGAAGTAGTAGCGCCAGTCCCAGCCTTCGGCCTTGAACTTTTTGCCGTCCTTCTTGATTTCGGCCTGGATGTCCTTCAGTTCTTCCTTGGCTTTCGCCAGCGCAGGTTCCCAAATCTGGTCGAGCAGGGCATACACCTTGTCGGGTGTCTTGGCCATGCGCGTCTCCAGCGCCAGCGAGGCATAGTCTTCGTACCCCATCAGGCGGGCCTTCTCCAGGCGGGCCTCCAGCAGTTCGCGCACCACGGCCTTGTTGTCGGCGTCATTGCCGTTGTTGCCGCGGTTGGTGTAGGCCTTGAAGATCTGTTCGCGCAGGGCACGGTTGTCGGCATATTGCAGGAAGGGCATCACACTGGGATTTTGCAGGGTAAACACCCACTTGCCCTCCAGTCCCTGCTGACGGGCCGTTTCGGCGGCCGAGGCTACCAGCGTGGCGGGCAGGCCGGAGAGGTCGGCTTCGTTGTCGATGACCAGCTTGTAGGCGTTCGTCTCCTGTAGCATGTTCTGCCCGAAGGTGAGCTGGAGCAGGGCGATGCGGCTGTTCAGCTCGCGCAGCTTCTGCTGGTCGGCCTCGCTGAGGTTGGCGCCGCTGCGCACAAAGTCCTTGTAGGTCTCCTCGAGCAGTTTCGTCTGCTCCTTGTCCAGGCCGAGGCGTTCGCGGTTGTTGTACACCTGCTTGACGCGGGCAAAGAGTCCGGCGTTGAGCGAGATGTCGTCGCGATGGGCCGAAAGCAGGGGCGAAAGTTCCTTGCTCAGGGCCTGTAGCTCGGGCGAAGTATTGCAACTGTTCTGTCCGCCAAAGACGAGGGACACGCGCCGGAGCAGCGCGCCGCTACGGTCGAGGGCGGCGATGGTGTTGTCGAAGTCGGGCACGGAACGCTGGCGCACGATGGCGTCGATTTCCCGTTTCTGTTCCTCCATACCCTTGAGGAAGGCCTCGCGGTAGTCGGCCACCTCGATTTGTTCGAAGGGCGGCACACCGTAGGGGGTGGTGTACTCGGTGAGGAAGGGGTTCGTCCGCGCGTCCGGGGCGTCGGCCTGGCCGTAGGCAGCCATCGAGGCGCCCAGCAGGGCGGCTGCACAAAGGTTTCTGCAAATGTTTGTTTTCATATCGTTGGATTTGATGGTTTTTCGCTGCACAAAGATAGGATTTTTTTGCCAATCTTCCTTTCGGCAGGCTGGTTGTACTGATTTTTGTTCACTTGCAGGGATGCAAACGGTTGAAAATCGCGATTTTTGTTTACTTGAAGGGGTGCAAACGGTTGAAAATCGCGATTTTTGTTTACTTGAAGGGGTGCAAACGATTGAAAATTATGATTTTTGTTCACTTGCACCGGTGCAAACACTCAAAAATTGGATTTTCGGGCCGGCCGCAGTGTGGCGGGCGAATGGAGAGGGACAGGGCTGCCTGCCGAAAAAAGCGGGGGGCGTGCCGGCGGCCTTGCAAGGCTTCGTCGGGCACGCTCCCCGTATCTGTAGAAACGGCGTCGGGCGTCAGCGTAAGGCTTCCACCTCGTCGGGCGTCAAGGGGATCTTCTTGCCCAGACGGCGGGCACCGTCGGCGGTGATGAGGTAGTCCTCTTCGTTGCGGATGCCGCCGAAGTGGCGGTATTCCTCCACCTTGTCGTAGTTGATGAAATCGGTAAACTTCTGCTGCCCGCGCCACAGGTCGATGAGTTCGGGGATGAAGTAGATGCCCGGCTCCACGGTATGCACGAAGCCCGGCTCCAGCGGAATGGCCAGACGCTGGCTCTTGCGGCCGAACTGGGTGCTCTTGGGCTGGCCGTTGTAGCCCACCCACTGCTCGCCGAGGTTCTCCATGTCGTGCACGTCGAGGCCCATCATGTGGCCCAGGCCGTGCGGATAGAACAGGGCGTGGGCACCTTCGCGGACAGCATCTTCGGCATTGCCCTTCATCAGGCCCAGTTCCTTCAGGCCTTCTACCATGACACGGGCCGAGAGGTCGTAGACGTCCATATAGGGAATGCCGGGTCGCAGGGCCTTGACGCTCTCCAGATGCATGGCGTTCTGAATCTCGTAGACGGCGCGCTGGCGGGGAGTGAAGGTCTTGTCGGCGGGGATGGTGGACGACATGTCGCCGCAATAGCCCGAAGGCAGCTCGGCACCGGCGTCGATGAGGAAGAGGTCGCCCGGCTTGATTTTGTTGCCGTGGTAGTGGTTGTGCAGCGTCTGCCCGTTAATGGTGGCGATGGTGGCGAAGGAGAGTTCGCAATTGTTACGCTCGGCTACGTGGTTCATCTCGGCCACCACCTCGTATTCGTACATGCCGGGACGGATGCACTTCATGGCGGCGATGTGCATGTCGGCCGTCACGTTGCAGGCCTTCTCGATTTCTTCGATTTCCTCGGCCGTCTTGTAGTTGCGCTGCGCCACCACGGCACGGATAAAGGGTACAGACCCCTCCTGGCGTGCGGGCGGCAGGCCCAGCCAGTCCATCAGCTTCAACTTGTGCTCGGCGCGGTAGGGCGGCAGGTAATGGATGCTCTGACCGCTCTGCACGGCCTTGTGCAGGTAGCTGACGATATCGGCCGCAGGGCGCGTGTCGGCAATGCCCACGGCTGCGGCTTTCTCGCGTAGCGTGGGCTGCGTACCCATCCAGACGATGTAGTCGATACTCAGTTCGTCGCCGAAAATGATTTCACGGTCTTCGTCGATGTCGATGATGGCCGACAGCCCGGCGAAGGAAAGTCCGAAATAATAAAGGAAAGTAGAATCCTGACGATAGCGGAAGGTGTTGTCCTCGTAGTTCAGTCCCTGTTCGTCGTTCCCCAGGAACAGCAGGACACCCGAGCCCACGGTTTTCTTCAGCTGGGCTCTGCGCTGTACATAAGTTTCTTTCGCAAACATGGTGTTTCTTGCTTTAAAGGTTGATTGATTGCAAAGATAGCGAAAGGCGAGTGTAGAAGCAAATGAAAACTCAGTTTTCAGTTTGATTATGCCGAGCCGCATCCTGTCATATTGAAAGATAGTGAAAGGCGAGGGCAGAAACAAACGAAAAACCTTGTTTTTCATTTGCCAGTACGCTCACCTTTCACTATTTTTGCGCTACTATTTAAGAAAAGATATGGCACAAAGCTCCCGACAGATACAGACCCAGGCGCAGCAGCAGGTACAGACGCTCTCGCCCCAACAAATTCTGGTAGTGAAACTGCTGGAACTTCCCGCCGTGGAGCTGGAAGACCGCGTCCGGGCTGAACTCTTGGAAAACCCCGCCCTCGAAGAAGGACGTGAGGAAACCCACGGGGAAGAAGATGATGTACGCACGGCCGAAGAATCGACCATCAGCGAAGAGGATGGCGGCGACACCGACTACGACTCGCTGAGCGACTACCTCAGCGAAGACGACATCCCCGACTACAAGCTCCAGGAAAACAACCGCAGCCGCGACGAACAGGCCGAGGAAATCCCGTTCTCCGACTCCACCTCCTTCTACGAAACTCTGAAGGAACAGTTGGGCGAACGCAACCTCACTCCCCATCAGCGCGAACTGACCGAATATCTCATCGGCTCGCTCGACGACGATGGCCTCCTGCGCAAGCCACTGGACAGCATCGCCGACGAACTGGCCATCTATTCCGGCATCGAGGCCACTCCCCAGCAGTTGGAAGAGGCGCTCAAGGTCATCCAGGACTTCGAACCCGCCGGACTGGGAGCCCGCGACCTGCGCGAATGTCTCCTCATCCAGCTTCGCCACAAGAAGGAACAGCTGCCCGCCAAGGCCGACGACAGCCTACTCCGGCTGGAGACCACCATCATTAGCGACTGTTACGAAGAATTCACCCGCAAACATTGGGATAAGATACAGCAGAAGATCGGCATCAGTGAAGACCAGCTCGACCGCGCCATCAAGGAGCTCTGCAAACTCAATCCCCGGCCCGGTGCCTCGCTGGGCGAAGCCGTGGGGAAGAACATGCAGCAGATTGTACCCGACTTCATTGTCGAGACCGAGGACGACGGCACCATCAACCTTTCGCTGAACAATCCCAACGTTCCCGAATTGCGCATCAGCCGCGACTTCTCGGAGATGGTCGAGGAACACACGAAGAACAAGGCCAACCAGTCGAAGGAATCCAAGGAGGCCATGCTTTTCCTGAAGCAGAAGATGGACGCTGCGCAGGGCTTTATCGACGCCGTGAAGCAGCGGCAGAACACGTTGCTCACCACCATGCAGGCCATTATCGACCTTCAACGCCCTTTCTTCGAGGAAGGTGACGAGTCGCTGCTTCGCCCCATGATCCTGAAGGACGTGGCCGAGCGGGCCAAGCTGGACATCTCTACCATTTCGCGCGTGAGCAACAGCAAGTACGTGCAGACCAACTACGGCATCTACCCGCTGAAGTTCTTCTTCAGCGACGGCTATACGAAGGAAGACGGTGAAGAAATGTCAGTACGCGAAATCAAAAAGGCCCTGAAGGAATGTGTCGACAGTGAGGACAAGAAGAACCCTTACACCGACGACGAACTGACCGAGATGCTGGCCGCCAAAGGTTATCCGATAGCCCGCCGCACCGTAGCCAAATATCGTCAGCAGCTGAACATCCCCGTAGCTCGTCTGCGGAAATAGACATAACAAAGAAAGATGGAAGTAAAACTCATAGAAGAAAAGACTCTTATCCGGGTAGCCCGCATGGTATCGGCCGTATTCACGCCGTTCTCCATACCTTTCCTGGCTTTCCTGATACTGTTCCTGTTCTCATACCTGAGCATCATGCCCATTCAGTACAAACTCATTGTGCTGGGCATTGTCTACTGCTTCACCATCATGATTCCCGTACTGGCTATCTTCATCTTCAAGAAGATCAACGGTTTCAGTGCGCAGGAGTTGGGCGAGCGCAAGAAACGCTACGTTCCCTTTTTCCTCACGATAACCTCCTACGTCTTCTGCTTGCTGATGATGAACCGCCTGAACATTCCGTGGTACATGAGTGGCATCATTCTGGCAGCCCTTATCATGATGGTTATCTGCATTGTGGTCAACCTGAAATGGAAGCTGAGTGAGCACATGGCCGGTGCCGGTGCCGTCATTGGCGGACTGGTGGCTTTCAGTGCCCTGTTCGGTTATAATCCGGTCTGGTGGCTTTGCCTCTTCATTCTGGTGGCCGGTGTGCTGGGTACGGCACGTATCATCCTGGGGCATCATACGCTGGGCGAAGTGATGGGAGGATTTGCCGTGGGCTTCATCTGTTCGCTGATGGTGCTCCATCCCATCGCCAACAGCTTCTACTTCTTCTTTCGTCAGCTGCTGTTCACCTATTAAAAGTCAATTATCAGTGATACACTTATATTTTTAACCTCTAAAACTAAAAATCATGAACTTTCCAAGCAACGTAAAGTACACCAAAGAACATGAATGGATCCGCCAGGAAGGCGACGTAGCCTATGTAGGCATCACCGACTATGCTCAGGAACAACTGGGTGACATCGTATTCGTAGACATCCAGACCGAAGGCGAGACACTGGAAGCCGGCGAAACATTTGGTACCATCGAAGTGGTGAAGACCATCTCCGACCTCTTCATCCCCGTGGCAGGCGAAGTGCTGGAGCAGAACGCAGCCCTGGCCGATCAGCCCGAACTGGTAAATCAGGACCCCTACGGCGAAGGTTGGCTTATCAAGATCAAACCTTCTGCTGATGCCGACTTCGATAGTCTGCTCGACGCCGAAGCCTACAAGGCACTGGTCAACGAATAATAATTGATAAACGGTTGGCGGTTAGTGGTTGACGGTCAGCAAGCTGTACGTAAACATCACTAACTGCTGATCATTAACCACTAATCACTAACTACTAATCATGACTCCAATCGTAAGCATCATCATGGGTAGTACGTCCGACCTTCCTGTCATGGAGAAGGCCGCCCAGCTGCTCAATGATTTCCACATTCCGTTCGAAATGAACGCACTCTCGGCTCACCGTACGCCCGAGGCCGTAGAAGAGTTTGCCAAGAACGCCCGCAAGCGTGGCATCAAGGTCATCATCGCTGCCGCAGGTATGGCTGCAGCCCTGCCAGGTGTCATTGCCGCCAATACCACCCTGCCCGTCATCGGCGTACCCGTCAAAGGCGCTGTGCTCGACGGTGTGGATGCCCTCTATTCTATCATTCAGATGCCTCCCGGCATTCCTGTAGCGACGGTAGCCATCGACGGTGCCATGAATGCCGCCATCCTGGCCGTACAAATCCTGTCGCTGAACGATACAGCTCTCGCACAAGCCTTCGCCGCCTACAAGGAAGGCCTGAAGAAGAAAATCACCAAGGCCAACGAGGACCTGAAGGACGTAAGATACGAGTACAAGACGAACTAAAAAATGAAGAATGAAGAATTAGGAATGAAGAATCGGTCATCGCATCCCCATTCTTAATTCTTCATTCTTAATTCTTCATTCATTATGGATTTATTCAACTATTCCCGCAGGGAAACATATGTAGTCAATATCGGTGCCACTCCGTTGGGAGGCGACAATCCTATCCGCATACAGAGCATGACCAATACCGCTACTCAGGATACCGATGCCTGCGTAGCCCAAGCCAAACGTATAGCCGATGCGGGCGGAGAATACGTGCGGCTCACGACACAAGGCGTGAAGGAAGCCGAAAACCTTCGCAACATCAATGCTGCCCTGCGCCGCGACGGCTACATGACACCGCTGGTAGCCGATGTACACTTCAATCCGCGCGTGGCCGACGTGGCCGCTTTCTATGCCGAGAAGGTACGTATCAACCCCGGCAACTACGTAGACGCTGCCCGTACCTTCAAGCACCTGGAGTATACCGACGAGGAATATGCGCAGGAATTGCAGAAGATACGCGACCGCTTTGTCCCCTTCCTGAACATCTGTAAGGGGAACCACACGGCCATCCGCATCGGCGTGAACCACGGCTCCCTGTCCGACCGCATCATGTCGCGCTACGGCGACACACCCGAGGGCATGGTAGAATCGTGCATGGAGTTCCTGCGCATCTGTGTAGACGAGCATTTCACCGACGTAGTCATCTCCATCAAGGCTTCGAATACGGTAGTTATGGTGCGGACGGTACGCCTGCTGGCAGCCGTCATGGAAAAGGAAGGCATGCACTTCCCACTACATTTGGGTGTGACCGAGGCAGGCGACGGCGAGGACGGACGCATCAAGTCGGCCCTGGGCATCGGCGCCCTGCTGGCCGACGGACTGGGTGACACCATTCGTATATCGTTGAGCGAGGCTCCCGAAGCCGAAATTCCCGTGGCCCGCAAGCTGGTGGACTACGTGATGCGCCGCAAGGACCATCCTTATATTCCCGGCCCGAACATCCCGACTTTCAACTACCTGGCGCCCTCGCGCCGACAGACCGTGGCCGTACGCAACATCGGCGGCGACAACGTGCCCGTCGTCATTGCCGCCCGCCTGGACGGCGACCTGACGACCGACCCGCAGTTCGCTCCCGACTATATCTACACCGGCCACCAGCTGCCCGCCGACGTACAGGAAGGCGTGCAATACATTGTCGATGCCGACGTGTGGGAAGGAAAGCCCGACACCTGGCCTGCCTTCAAGGGCGACCAAATGCCTTTCGTAAGCAGTTGCAACGCTGCGCTGAAGTTCCTCTTCATCACTTACATGGGGCTGAACGACGAAGCGTTGGCCTGCCTGAAGTATCATCCCGAAATCGTGCTCGTGGCACAGAGCAACCATCCCAACCGACTGGGTGAACAGCGTGCGCTCGTCCACCAGCTGATGCAGGAAGGCCTATCCAATCCCGTTGTCTTCTTCCAGCACTATGCCGAGGAAGAGAAGGAAGACCTGCAGATCAAGGCGGCGGCCGACATGGGTGCCCTCATCTTCGACGGCCTGACGGACGGCATCTTCCTCTACAACCAAGGCAGCATCCCCGCCACCACGCTGGACGCCACCGCCTTCGGCATCCTGCAGGCCGGCCGCCTGCGCACCAGCAAGACGGAATACATCTCCTGCCCCGGCTGCGGACGCACGCTCTACGACCTGCAGAGCACCATCGCCCGTATCAAGGCTGCCACGTCGCACCTGAAGGGACTGAAGATAGGCATCATGGGCTGCATCGTCAACGGCCCGGGCGAGATGGCCGATGCCGACTACGGCTACGTAGGTGCCGGGCGCGGCAAAATCAGTCTTTACAAGAAGAAGGAATGCATCGAGAAGAACATTCCCGAAGAAGAGGCGGTAGAGAAGCTCATCGAGCTCATCAAGGCTAACGGAGACTGGCAGTAAACATTGCGGACATGACACAAAGGCATGCTTAGATTGAGGTATGTCTTTGTGCCGTGTTACACATCGGTTATAAAACCTACGGCTTGGAATCTTTCCCGAACCATTCTTACTGATAACTGTCGTTGTCTTCCCTTTCTTAATTGTCAAGTTCAACTCGGAACTATAGCGGAAAGACACATTTTTAAGAATAATGTCTGTGAGGAGCTAGTAACGAAAAGAATTTGCGGACCATGCTGGTCTTCATATTGCCTTTTTTGAAACTTTCTTCCGGTTCCATCAGGATCAGTACGCCTGTCCACATACTTACGAATGTTTCATTGGTCACTTTGTGCATCCGGCCATCGCCTGGATCCATGTAAGTGATATGTTCCTTCTTCACTTTGTAGATGACTACAAAATGCTGCAACCGTTCGTGCACAATGACGTGGGCAATGGTGGGCTTGGGTACGATACGCAATGCCTCGAACAGGGCTTTAACTCCTTTGGCTGAAAGTCCCAAGCGATTGGCCGCTTCAATCACCCCTCCCAGTATATTGGTGCTTTTCCGGGCGGTAAACGCGTATTGTCGGATGTGTGCTATGGAAAATTGTAGTCCGTAATGGGCGCACACCGAAGCCAAACACGCTGCTCCGCAGTCCGTAATATCGTGTTGCCTTATTTTAATTCCTTTTCTATACATATCGTTGTCTGCTATTTAGATGCTTGGTTTCAGTTCAATTTTGCCACCATTGTTTCACTCTTATATTGCCGTAGTGGCTAATGAAACCACTTAATAGATAACTTGATTATGTGTGTGAGCAATTGTTCTTATTTAGAATATACCGATAAATCCAGATACTTATGAGGGTAATAAGTGAACCAATTAGAGACCAAAATATTACAGAAAAGCCTTCCTCTAAGTTGAAACAATATGTTAATAAATAGAAGGCTATAGCCACTAGTGTGGAAAATAACCATTCTTTATAAATAGACTGTTTTTTTGAGAAAAATCTGAAACATAAGCAGGCAGGTACAAACACAATGTAATTTATGTTGGGAATGTGGATGTAGTTTTTTAATGCGGTTGCAATAATCGTTAATGCTATTATTGCTATAATAATCTTTGCTAATTTATTCATATCAGTATTGTAAGGATATCCATCGTCAATAGTTGCAGCAAAATCTTCTTCCTTAATGGAAATAAGTTGCAATTATTTTAAACTTTTCATGACTTGATAAATAATTGAATTGTTAATATTTTGGTTCTGCAACCTATTAAAACTTATCTGAACTCGATTTTTCTGACAACTATGATACCTATGATTAGTATGGCTATAGCTGACATACATGCTCCGAAACCAATTGCATGAAGGAAATGGTCTTCTATAAATTTAATGTATATCCAAAAGGATAAATAGGAAGATAGTGCCCCTATGCAAAAACACGTCCAAAATGGTAATGGCTCTTTGGAAGGATGGAGTGTCTTCCCACATTGTTGGCATTGTATGGGATAATTTGTTCCGTGCCAACAATATAACAATCTTGTTCTAAGATCGATGGTATTGTGGCAATGTGGACATTTTCTTTGCATAACTTTTCTTCTATAGTTTAGGATTTAACCATGGGAACAATAATCCTTCCTCTTCAGTCATAGGTGGGATGTTGTAACAGCAAACAATTGGAGGTCCTATGGGATTAAGCCCTGGATTATTGGGATATCCACCGCCAATAGTTGCAACTAAGGTTTCTTTCTCAATGGGAACAAGTCCCCAATCTTTTAAACTTTTCATAATTCGATAAAATTTAGTTAGTTAGACATATTGTTAATAAAACTCTCTAATGCAATGTAAGAGTGTATTCGGTGTTTCCAAATCGTCCGAATTAACCGGCACTTCATGTTTATGTAGACTGATTGGCTTCCGTGCAGGTAGCGTTCGTTCAGACAGGATCCCCCGCACAAGTATTTGGCCCAGCATTGCCGGCAGTTGTCAAGTTGTGCTACGTCTTGGGAACGGAATTCATTCAACCGGTTTTCCTGAATGCCGCTGTTTACGTCGCCCAGGCTTGTTTCCCGAAGGGGAAGCATGTTCTGACAGGCATAATAACGTCCTTGCTCGTCCACTATCAGATTGCTTCTGCCTGCGCTGCATCCTTGCAGACGTACAGTTTTGTCTTTCAGTGTTTTCAGTCCGTTGCAAAAGTCCAGGTTGTATATTGGTTCTCCTTTCATCCGTTTCGCAACCAGATAGGCTGTACATTCGGCCAACTGTTGGTCGAGCCTGTCGAGGTCAATTTCTCCAAAGTCGAAAGTGTATTTCCTTTCTGTTCCGGAATCCATGGTGAATGCATAGGAGTAGGGCACTTTCAGGGTTTCGAAGAAGCGGATTATCTTGAACAACTTTCGGGTATTGGGATGGATGGTTGCACGGATATTGAAGCGGATGTGATGTTCTTTCAGTTTCTCAATGTTCCTGATAATTCGTCTGTAACTTCCTCTTCCGTTGGTGAAAATCCGGTTTTCATCGTTTATGTCTTCCGGACCATCCATGCTGACAGTAACAGTGAACTTTTCTTCTTTGAACAGTCGTAACAGGCTTTCGTCAATCAGTGTTCCGTTGGTGTTGACTAAAAATATCACCTTTTTACCACGTTTCCCAACTATTTCTTCTTTAGCCATTGCCACAACCTCGTGTAGAAAGGATTTGTGTAGCAAAGGTTCTCCTCCGAAAAAGTAAATCGTATATTGACCGCTTGCAGGGTTAGTCTTCAGCATATTTTCTATCGCTTTCCGGGCTACTGACAAAGACATTACTTCTTTCCTGTCCTGCGTTGTGGATGCGAAGCAATATTTGCAGGCCATGTTGCATCCATGCGTCACGTTCAGCGTCAGCATGTCTTGTCGGGGTTCGGTTGCCGGATGCTTGGGCGGTGTGCAAAGGGAGTTCAACGTAGCGGTAATTTGTGCAATCTCATTGTCGGAGATCTTGTCGGCTGTTTCATCCCCGGTACAAAGGGTGAAATAGGCATCCATAAGTGGATTGCCGATCTCTAAAATCCGTTGACTACCGGAAAAGAATACATATTTCTTGTTCTCGTATGAGAAACGGTAAAAGCTATTTTGTTTTAATAAATTGTTCATGCTTTAGAATCTAATATGTTGTTATTTCTGTCGCAAAAGTAAGTCTTAAGGCGGATGATGAAAGTTGTTCCTTTGTTAATGTTATGTTATTAACCCCAAGGATATTTTTTTATAAACTATGGTTATTAATCTTTTTTTGTACCTACTATCATATATATTAGTTGCCCATTGACTACAACCCATTTATATTTTTCTCCACCAAAGATGTTTAAAGCCTCTTCTTTACTTAATTCGTTCATTATTTTTTTCATATTCTATTTTTTTTATTTATGCTGCAAATTTAGTATGAGATAGAGAGGTGAAAAGTTTTCTTTTTGTTATCGTTACGTTAATAAAGAGAATATGCTAATATCTATTGATGTAATATGTTGAATTATTGGTCGATAAGATCTTTGGTGAATATGGATGAAATTACAATTGATAATTAATTTAAAATTGTGACATGCAATTAGTGCTCTGTTTGGGAAAAAATGTAACTTTGTAAAAAATGCTATGAAATCTTTGAAGAATAATAAATGCTTTTATTGGATTACTTCTATCAGTATAGTGGTTATGTTACTCTTACAAATAACATGGCTATATAATACATATATTCTTATACAAACCGATATAAGAGAGAAAATTTCTGAGATTCTAGAGAGCTCCCTAAAAAGGGAAGTAAGTGTGATTGCCTTAAATTTGCCTGAAGGGGTAGAAATTATAGGAGGACCGGAGGGAGAAACTATATCTCAATGTACTTATCTTTATGATGGGTTACTGAAACTTGGAATGGAATTTTCTAATGATAGAATAGATTCTATAGCCAGTCTATTATTGAGAGAGGAAAATTTGAATTGTGAATTTACTATTCGTTATCTAGATACAAAAAGAGATAATGTAAGTGGTGAGGATGATATTTTTGTGATAAAATCAGATATTATACCACTTAAATTGGACTTGTCTAAAGGGGTGCAGCTTGTATTGCGCAATCCATATATTGTTATTTTGCAGCGTATGGTACTATTGATAGTAGCTACCTTAATGATGGCATCATTTATTGTTTTCTGCATTATCTACCAACTTAGGATTATATCCCACATGAATAAAATCTTCAAAATCCGCGAAGATTTCTCTTATGCCATGATTCACGATATGAAAACTCCACTTACCACAATCGTTATGACGCTTAACTTGTTGCATACCGGCCGGTTGGAAGGTAAGCCGGAAAGAAAAGAGAAGTATTTCCAAATCGCCGAGAATGAAGCCGACCATTTATTGACGTTGACCAATAAAGTGCTGACAATCTCCAAATTGGAACAGCATAAGCTGGATATGAAGAAAGAGGAAATCGAATTAGCTCCCATGGTAGATAGACTGGTCGATAAGTTTACTGCCAAAGCAGATAAGCCGATACGCTTTGTGAAAGACTTGCAAGCTACAGAGGTCTATGCCGATGAGGAATATTTGGAGGAGGTGTTGGATAATCTGATAGACAATGCCGTCAAGTATTCCAAAGAGAGTGTGGAAATCACCCTCAGTTCGTCGTGCAACGACAGTCATACCATTCTCATAGTGAGAGACAACGGGATAGGTATTTCGGAAAAAGACCAGAAGGTGGTATTCAATAAATTCGAGCGTGGCGCTGCCGGGCGCCGGAAACGCAAACAAGGCGCTTCCGGATTCGGCTTGGGACTTCACTTTGTGCAACAAGTGGTGGAGGCGCATGGTGGAAGTATATTCGTAAACAGCAGCGAGGGGCTGTATACCGAATTTGTTATATCTTTGCCGTTGTTGGTACAAAATTTGAAATAAAAGCTGTTTCTATGATTAAATTGTTATTAGTGGAAGATGATGCCAATCTGCGCTATGTGATACAAGGCGGTTTGGAAGATATTATCGGCGGTTACGAAGTACGTACAGCTGCTACCGGTGAAGAAGGGCTGAGAGTTTGGGAAGAATTCAAGCCCGACATCATCATCAGCGACATTGACATGCCGGGAATGGACGGTTTCGAGATGGTGAAACGCATTCGGGAAATAGATCGTGAAACACCTGTATTGTTTGCCTCAGCGCTGACCTCACCCAAGGACGTGCGGAAAGGCTACGAAATGGGCGTGAACAACTACATCAAAAAACCGTTCATCGCCGACGAACTGGATGCGCACATGAAAGCCATTCTGAAGCTGAAAGAAGGGGTTGGCAGCAGAACGGAAACCGGTTTTTGCCGGTTCGGCCACTATACTCTGGATACCGAACACGCCAATCTGCGTGACGACCGTACCGGCCGGCATCGGGTATTGACACTGATGGAAGCCAAAATCCTGCAAATCTTAGCTCAGAATAAGAACGAGATTATTCGTCGCGAAGCCATCTTGAGCCGTTGCTGGAATACGGAGGATGATTATTTCGCCTCGCGCAGTCTCGACGTATTCATATCCAAACTTCGCAAACTCTTCGAGGATGATTCGGATATCGAGATTAAAACTATCCGCTGCGTGGGTTGGGTGTTGTATGTGCACTAAAGTGTTGCATTATAAAAAACGTAACTTTGTGAATATATCAAAGGAAATGATGGCTAAAATACAGGTAAACAAGCAATTGATAACACGTCAGAAAACTTTCGGGATATTGGCGGCATGTTGCAACAAAGCCAGGATGCAGACGGTTGGGGCAAGAAAACCTTGCAACGGCTGGCAGCGGGCTTGAAGAACGATTATTCCGAAATAAAAGGATTTACTGTACGCAACATGCAATATATGGTGCAGTTCTTCAACGAATATAATCAGGAATCTACGATGATAAAAGAGGGTGATACTTCAATTGCGCAACCACCGGTTGCGCAATTGGGAAAGTACAATTTTACTCTTCCCATCAAACATCTGGATTGGACGCACAACTTGATTATTATGCAACAAGTTAAGGATATTCGTGCCCGTTATTGATACATGGTGCAGAGTATCACATCCCATTGGTCAAAACGCTATCTGCAAGAAGCTATCAAACTTGACGATTATGGCAAGCATGGAGCGTTGGCTAACAATTTCACTGAAACCTTGCCCGTATCGGAAGCTAACGATGTAAAATCAATGCTCAAATACTTACTCAGAATCTCTTTTTCTTAATGACTATCTCTAAAAATGGTTGTCAAATTTGAGTGCGATTAACTAATCTGTTCATAGATGCATTTCACTCTCATCAAGTCCATAGTTATATCCGTCAAGTCCCTCTTTACAACTGCCAAGTAGATGTTTACACCAAGCATCTTCGTATATCCCCCTACCCAAACAATTATTGGGGAACACTGCTTTCGGCAAAAAAAAGCACTGCTTTGCAATGGACAAAACAGTGCTTTAACGAAAGTGATATTTTTCACATCCAAAAGAAAAACTGGTTTCTCCTAAAATGGATTCACGGATTCATCTTTCTAGCTATCTCGCTTTAAATGTGAGAATTAAGGTGAAAGGAAACGTTTCACGGGGGTGAACTGTTTTGAAAGGGGAAGTACTGAGTGGTTCATCATTAAGTTGGTTTCACTATAAATGGCAGGTTCTCAGAAGATTACAATGAATTCACTCTCGAAAGAGCTTCAATTTCTAACTTGTGAAAGCAAAGAATGTTGATTTTCGTTGATTATGGTTGATTATCGTCCGTTATTTACGCTGAAAAACTTGACTTCGCCTTCCTGATGTCGTATCTTTACGACAAGATAAACAACTACTTTTATGAACCTGATTTGCCAACTGAGAGATTTCTTTTTTCGTGAAGAACCATCCGTTTCGTCGTACGACCGGCTGCTTGCCGATCTGAACCGTGCTTGTTCCAGTCTGCCCGAAGGACAGGCCTTTCTCGTGATGGGCGACGGCGAGTTCACCGTCCGCCTGACTTGGAAGCCGCAACAGGCGAATCCCGAAAAACGCATGTTCAGTCTGAACGGACAGGATGAAGTGACGGAATGGGTAGAAACTGCTCCCTCTGCCGTGGAAGCGAAGAAACCTGTAGCACAGCAGGCAGAAAAGGAACCGAAACAGCAACGGATGATGCAGCGCCTCTCACGCTACCTGAAACTGCACTATGCTTTCCGCTACAACCTGCTGACGGAACGGACGGAATGCGCCCGCCTGAATACAGAAAAAGCCGATGAGTCTCACCTCCTTACTTATACACCCGTAGACAGCCGTATCCTGAACGGCATTGCTCTCAGTGCCATCGAAAACGGCGTGGAGTGCTGGGATCGTGACATCAAGCGATATGTGGAATCCGACCACGTACAAGCCTACCATCCCTTTGAGCTCTATTTCAGGAACTTGCCCGCATGGGACGGCAAAGATCGGATAACGGAATTGGCAAGACGTGTATCCGATAAGGATGTCTGGGTACGCGCCTTCCACCGCTGGATGCTGGCGGTAACCGCCCAGTGGACAGGCTCGGGCAACCGTGGTCGCCGGGCCAACAGTGTGGCTCCGCTTCTGGTCAGCCCCACACAGGGCCTAGGTAAATCCACCTTCTGCCGTATGCTGCTACCTAAGGAACTGCGTGACTACTTCACAGAGAGCTTCGACCTGACCAACACCTCGTCGGCGGAGAATAAACTGGCCTCTTACGGCCTGATCAACCTGGACGAGTTCGACCGCCTTCCCGCCAGCCGGATGCCCCAGCTGAAGAACCTGATGCAGATGGAAGACCTGCGGGTACGCCGTGCCTACCGCCGTTCGGCCGAAGCCTTGCCAAGAATTGCCTCATTCATCGGTACAAGCAACCGCCGCGATCTGCTGACCGATCTTTCGGGCAGCCGCCGTTTTATCTGTGTGGAAGTGGAGCATGCCATCGACTGTACGACTCCCATCGACCACGCCCAGCTTTATGCCCAACTGCTGCACGAACTGAACAGTGGTGAGCGTTGCTGGTTCAGCAAAACCGAAGAGGCGGAAATCCAGACGGCCAACCGTCCGTTCTACCGCATAACGCCCGCCGAAGAACTTATAAGCAGCTGCTTTGCGTTTGCCGAGGCAGGCGAGCAAGGTGCCCGCCTGATGTCTGCAGCAGATATTTATACCGTGCTGAAGAAAAAGAATCCCGCTGCCTTGAAAGACTGTTCTTGTACTTCGTTCAGCCGCCTGTTGGCCCAGTTGGGGCGGAGGGTACACACAAGGTATGGCAATGGGTATTGGGTGAAGAAACGATAACCCCTGCTAAGGTTGTATTACTTCTCTGCTACCGCCGGGTCAGCCGTAGCCTTCGGGCTGAGCAGGCTGTGATATTTTTTCGTATCGCCCAATACCTTTAACGCCTCTTTCAGATCGGGGTCATCCTTCAGTTGCTGGATGATGCTGCCTTTCTGATAATAGTAACGCTTCAGGATTTCGATGGAAATCATATTGCGTATGTCCTTTGCGAAATAATCCAGGTCGTGGTCCAGGTTATGCTGGAGCTTCTTCTCCAATGCTTCGAATTCGCCGGAGGCATCTTTCAGGTAGCCTTCGAATTCGGCCATTTCCTTCAGGCTTTTCAATATCTTTTCTGTCTGTTGGTCGTACTTGAAGTCGGCCTTCCGTACCATCTCCTTGAAATCGGCATAGTCGGCATCGGTCAGTTCGAAGTGCTGTGCGTCGGCAATGGTTTCGTGCTTCAGGCAATACTGTGTGGCGTAGTCGAATATCAGGTTGTCGTTCACCAGATAGAACAGAATGTTGGGCAGTTTCTCCTGCTCTACCTGTATGTCGGGAGTCACGCCGCCACCATCGCGCACTTCGCGTCCGGCTGCTGTATGGAATACCGTTGTCAGACTGTCCGGAATACGACCTACGCTGCCGTCGGCATTGCGGTGCTTGTAGTCGATGGCCTGCACGCAGCGTCCGCTGGGGATGTAGTATTTGGAGGTCGTGATCTTCATCTGTCCGCCATAGGGCAGGGAGCGTGTGGTCTGTACCAGTCCCTTGCCGTACGTGCGTGTACCGACAATCACCGCACGGTCCAGGTCCTGTAATGAACCGGCCAGGATTTCCGAAGCCGATGCCGTAGAACTATTGACTAACACAGCCAACGGGATATCCAAATCGATGGGTTCGCGCAATGTTTTGTAGGACATATTGATTTGTTCGATTTTGCCTCGGGTGGTTACTAAGGTTTTTCCACGTGGTAAGAAGTAATTGGCAATATCTACCGCCTCGTCCAGCAATCCGCCGCCGTTGTTGCGCAGGTCGATGACCAGCGAGGTGATGCCCTGCTTTTTCAGGTCGAGGAACGCCTGCTTGAATTCTCGTGCAGGTTTACCTGAGAATGTACTGAGGTTGATGTAGCCCACATTGTTTTCCAGTTTCGTATAATAAGGTATGATAGGCAGCTCGATGGCCCGGCGTACTAGTTCGAATTCCAGTGGTTTCTCCACGCCCGGACGTTGCACTGTCAGCTTGAAGCTGGTACCTGCCTGGCCGCGGAGCATTTCGCTGATTTCCTGGTTGTTCTTTCCTTCCAGATCCTGTCCGTCGATGGCCATCAGGATATCGCCTGCCTTCAGTCCGGCTTTGGCTGCCGGCATGCCTTCGTAGGGTTCGCCTATCATGGAACGCTTCAGTTTCGTATTCCAGGTGATGATGGAGCCGATACCGCCATAGGTGTTCTTCAGCATCTGCTCCAGTTCGCTCTGGTCGTCTTCGGGATAATAGGCCGTATAGGGGTCGAGCGAATAGAGCATGGCGTCGATGCCCTCACGGATCGTTTTGTTGGCATCAATCGTATCTACATACAGCAAGTCCAGTTCTTTCACGATTGAACTGAAAATGTCGATATTCTTGGCTAACTGAAAACTGCGGTTGTCACTGTTCTTGAAACTCAGAAATGCTGTGCCAGCCACTATCAGCAACAACAGAGCGATCCAACGTACTTTACAAAATCTTTTCATATTCATATCCGTCATACAATGTTCTTGTTCATAAGTTTTCGATCTCTTTTTTGATATCCTTCCAGCAGGCAGCGGTAAGTTCGGCTCCTACGACCTGAATGACTTTCGCAGCAAGTATGGAAGCGATGCGGGCACATTTTTCGAGTGAGCAGCCGGTGACCAGTCCGTACAGAAAGCCGGCGGCAAAGTAGTCGCCTGCTCCTGTCGTATCGGCTACTTTAGACACTTGTACTGGTGCTACCTCCAGTACCTGAGTCCCTTTGCGCACCAACGATCCGCGTGCTCCCAATTTCACTATAGCTATGCTGCATGTTTGCGCCAGGGTTTCCAAGGCTTCTTCGGGTGTTCCGCCGGCAAAAGTTTTCGCTTCTTCTTCGTTGGCAAAAACAATGTCCACGTATTTGTTTAACAGCAACGAGAAGAATTCTCTGTCTGCATCTACTATATTATAGCTGGCCATATCCAGACAGACTTGCAATCCGGCTTCTTTGGCCAGTTCTACGGCCCGCAGAATCATGTCGTGGTCTTGTACCAGATAACCTTCGACAAACAGATAGGTGTATCCCTTGAACATGTCCAGCGACAAATCTTCGGCCTTCAGTGCGGCTGCGGCTCCCAAATAGGTACCAAACGTACGTTCTCCATCGTTTTGGGATATAAAGGTGGATGCAATTCCTGTAGGCAAGGTAGAAGAAACAAGCAGATGATCTTCGATACCTTTGCTTTCCAGTGTGCTTTTCAGGAAGTCGCCATAAGAATCTGAACCGATTTTCCCGATGAATCCACTGGGAGCTCCCAGGCTTGCCAAAGCTCCGATGGCATTGCCGGCTGAGCCGCCTGCTGCCTTATAGGTCTTCAGATCCTTAAAATATGCCGTGATAAGGTGGAACCGTTCTTCGTCGATCAATGTCATGCTACCTCGCGGAAGTCCCATCTGTTTCAGGACCTCATCACTCTCAAAAGTGGCCAAAACATCGACTAAAGCGTTGCCTAATCCAATTATTTTCTCCATTTCGATAAATTTTTCTGCAAAGATATTGCATATTTCAAAATATCCTATTAATTTTGCACCGCATTTGAGAAAAAACAACACTCTTCGTTAGCTCAGTTGGTTAGAGCATCTGACTGTTAATCAGAGGGTCCTTGGTTCAAGTCCAAGACGAAGAGCTCCTTCAAATGCAACATTCTTCGTTAGCTCAGTCGGTTAGAGCATCTGACTGTTAATCAGAGGGTCCTTGGTTCAAGTCCAAGACGAAGAGCAGAAGTCCGCAACAAGCGGACTTTTTTGGTTTCAGGCCTTTCCCTAGCGAGGGGAGTGGCGGACAAAAAAAGAGGAGAAAAGCATATCGGACTATTGCTTTTCTCCTCTTTTTCTTTTGGTGCGAATACATGAAAGATTATCGAACCTTCAAAGAGGATTTTTTTAAGTTGGTTGAGTTTGCGGAGTGGTACAAAGATTATATAGGATGACTCTTGTGTGCTAAAATCATGTACTTTGTTAATACGAATTTGTAGACATAGAATGAATAACGACTTCCTGTGTGTCTTGGCTTAAGAATGCTTTATATATAAGAATGCTTTATATAAAAGAATAGGGCTATAAAGACCAAGTCGTTTGGCCGCAAAATAATGAATCTAGACAAGTATTGTAAATGCAAAATTTGGGATGTATAAGACTCACCTTCTATTCGTATACAACTCACATAGAGGCAAAAGGCTGTAACCCCTCTCTCCCTATTAGGGGCTAGAGGTGGGTATACTAACAGACAAACGGTTTGACGTCTAAAATAAACGGCTATTTTATAATAAATAAATTATAAACCTACTACACTTTACTTTCTTACTACCTGTAATTAATATTTATAAAAAGCTTATGACAAAAACAAAGAAAAGAACGTATCGTGAACTCAATGAGGAAACAAAAAAGAAGATTAGCCAAGCCTTAAGAGGTAGGCGTAAATCCGCTGCACACATACAGGCGATTTCGGATGCGATGAAAAAATATTGGGAAACTATTCCTGAAAAAACGAAGGAAGATAAAACTAAAGAAGAGGGGTAATAAAATCCCCTCTCTTTTCATCCCTTGATTATCAAAAGGGGGAAATGTACTCGGTAGGCTACATTTCCAAAGAAATAAAAGTTAAAACCTATTTCTAATGATTTTACAAGATGAAAAACGATTAATAACTTTCGATAGACTTAAAATCAAATGTGACTCAAAATATCTTCTTAATATGAAAGTTAGATTTAATGAGACATATAATCCACGAAGTGGAAATAGAATTGGCATATATTATAGTTCTAAAGGCGACACAAATATACCCTACAATCTATATATTGCTGTCAATTATGCAAAACAGACCCTGACAATCGAATTTTCAAGTAAGATTCTCATAGATAAATATATTCATTTAATCTCTAAAACTACAATAAAAGAATGCTTAAACAACATCAATCAATTAAACATTTGTAGTATTGATGTTGACAACATTCTATTGAATGGAGTCATTACGTCATTAGATGTCACAAGAGATATTAACCTTACTTTAAATGATGACATTCTGAATGCTCTCAACAGACAAGTAAACAATTACAGGAGATATAAATGGATACATTATAACAAAGAAGGTATTATATTTAGCAAAAATGTAAAATCTAAAGATTGCACAGAAGCAATGATAGTGTATGATAAAGAAAAAGAAATTTGCGCTAGCCATAATAAAGATTTTCTTTGTTACGTATCCCAACCACAATCGCTTGTGAATTACTTTATAGGAAAAACTAGGTTTGAGGTCACACTGGACACTCCCCAAAAGATAATGAGTTATCTAAATTTAACAGACACAAAAGTATCCAGTGTCTTAAATGCTAAAGTTAATCCTATTCTTTATCAGTATGACAAAATTTTCAGCAGTCCAAAACTTGTATCGGAGACTTCAAAATTTAACAATTACGAGGACTGGAGCATGAAAGTGTTGATTGAAGCATATAACGGAGACTTAAAACGTTTAGAGCAAGAAATCAGAGACAAATATCCATCACGTAGTGGTGCTCTAAAACGCATGAAAAAAATCGAGGCAATATACCACACAATGACATCAGCCTCAACAAGCGAAAATCTTATTGAAACGGTACGTAATCTGTTACTTTGAAGAGGCTTGCGTATCAAAAAAAGAAGTGTATCAAATTAATCCTTAAAAGACTAGAGTTGATACACTTTTCTTGTATTAGTATAATCTAAAAGGTTATAATGCTTCAGAGTTGATATAAAAAACTGTTTTAATTATACAGAAATGTGCCACGTAATCAAATATTTCTGGTAAAATTTGACGATTGTAGCGACATTTTTGTACCTTTGCCGTGCGCCTAGCTCTTTGCAGAGCAATGGGCAGACATATAGGAAAGTGTTTTGGCATTCTGACGTTGACTAATCACCACAACAGTTCAACCGCAGTTAGGATTACCGAAAATGCTCTCCCCTTGGTCGCATATCCATTATTCAGATATACGCCTTGGGTGAGTTGCGGAAACGTGTATCTCTACTGCAAGGTTTGTGGTGAACCCGTCAACGAGAGAAATCGTTAAAGTGGCTCACCTTTTTTATGTGCCTAATATCATATAGAGATAATTCACCGAATGAGCCATTAGGTGCATATATAAGTTAAAAATGGCTGAATATATCTATTATCGTCCTGAGTGGACTTGTGGCAGATACAACAAGGAAGCTAATGTCGCTATATATTACAACCTCATTGAAGGCATGAGTTATTTTTTTGAAGATGACTCAGCGGAGATAATAGGTTGGCTATTAAACATTCCACGCAATTCTTGTTTTTTCGTTAATATATTATCTGAAGAAACTGATACAGCAATAGAGTGCCTTATTCCATTCCTTGCTGAATTGGTATCATGTGGTTTATTGACTACTGCGAAAATTACTCAAGAAGGTATAAAAAACTATCGACAAACTGTTTCTCATTACAAATGTGCTAAATCTCAGTCAGAGGTCAAAACAACAAAAGAAAAGCTGCCAATGGCTATAAGCAATGCAGAGAAGGAATACATGAACCGTATCACAGGAGTAGCAAGCGTTATGTTTGAATTGACGTATAATTGCAGTGAGAAGTGTATACATTGTTATAATATTGGTGCAACCAGAAATGATACAGAAGTGTCTAAACGTAATAGTCGTGAAGAATTGACATTAGATGATTATTACCGTATTATCGATGAACTGAATGAGCAAGGGTTGGTTAAGGTGTGTTTGTCAGGCGGAGACCCTTTCTCTAAGCCGTTTGTGTGGAAAATAATCGATTACCTGTACAAAAAAGAAATTGCTTTTGACATTTTTACCAATGGGCAAAAGCTGTCGGGACAGGAAGAACGCTTGGCAAATTATTATCCTCGCTTGGCTGCTGTTTCGATATATAGCGGAGATGCAGCTGAACATGACTATATTACTCGCATAGGCGGTTCTTGGGCTAAATCTATGAATGTAGTAAGGGAACTTTCAAAGTTGGCAGTACCCTTGAACCTCAAATGTTGCATCATGCGCCCCAATATAAAACATTATTATCAAGTTGCAAATTTAGCAAAACAATATGGTGCAGTTGCGCAATTTGAGGTTAGTGTAGCGGACTCTATCGATGGGGATAAATGTGTTAGTCGCTATTTACGGTTAACTCCTGATTTATTAGAAATTGTACTGAGAGATGACAATGTACCGTTATATGTTGGTGCGGAAGCTCCTAATTATGGTGGTCAACCGAAATTGATGAGTGACAACGCCTGTGGCGCAGGATATAATACTTTTTGCATAACCCCTGAGGGTAATCTAATTCCGTGTTGCTCTTTTCATGCCGTTTTCGGAAATCTGAAACACGATACATTTAACCATATTTGCCAAAATAGTGAAGACTTGCATCTATGGCAATCTTTAACTCTGTCAGAATATCAAGATTGTGGCAAACATGAATATTGCGATTATTGCAATTTATGTGCTGGGAACAACTATTCGGAACATGGGAATCCAACTATTGCAGCTGAGAATAATTGTTATATTGCCAAGGTGAGATACGAATTGGCTACTAAAATGAGAAATGGATATGACCCACTGCACGGCAAATCCATTTTTGAGGTTCTGAATGGGCTGCAAGATTACACAAAAAAAAAATTAAAACGCGAATATTCGCAAGATTATAGCGACAAGAGATTAATGGTAGGCGGGTAAATGTAATTCCCCAAGAAATATTACTATAACCATTCTAATTCATATATAACGATGAAAAAGAATCTGAAAATCAGCAAGGCATCAAGTATTATTTGTATGTCCAACTGCCCACGAGTAACTGAAGGCTCTTGCGGTATAGCTTACAGGAGCTGGTAAAAGTAAGTAATTAGGAGGAAGTCATGGACTAAATTCCGTGTCTTCCTCCATTGTATTTTTAATTAATAAATGAAATGGAATGTTTTAAGGCTTCTGTATATCCGTATACTATTCTTTGCAAGGCAGAAAATAGCAATGTAGCATATCCTTATTTTCGCTCTCTAGATGGAGATAAAAAAATGCTGTGTATTAGTTCACATCATGGCCGTAGCTTTATAGTTGGAAAACATGAAGATGGAAGGTGCATTATCAGTAAGGGGAATGGCCTAAGTTATTCTCAATATAATCTCCTATATACAAGAGAATTTGGTGATAATACTTTCGGATTGTTATTAATGCAGGATGCTGTTAGAGATTTTACGCTCGGTAAGGAAATTGCTGGATTAGGAATAAAAACCAATCGAATGGAATATGTCATTCAATTGGAAAAAGAGATTACTCTAGGCAATGGCCATCAATTGAAGCCTGTATTATTACAATATTCCGTAGAATGTCCATATCGTATATGTGATGCAGCTTTCCCCCAGTATTCATCGGCAATAAAAAAAGAAATAAGCAAATGGGAAAAGTATAACGATTTGGAGATTAATAAATACCATTTAATAGCTGCTAATGTTCTGATTAAGAACTTAAAGATACTACATACCAATAATATCTTGCACAATGCAATTAATTTTCAGAACTACACATGGGCGTTGGAACTATTGGACTTTGAATTGGCATGCTCCCCAAGTTATCCCTACACAAAAGAAGATGACCAAAGACATGTAAAAGATTTCTTTAATAGAGAAATTTTATATACTTACGAGATAATCAAGTATATAGCCTGCTTTTTAAGTGAGCCTATTGATTATAAATTAATAGATTCCCTATTTAAGATGTATGGCTTCGATTTATCAGTTCTGAGTGTATAGGTTATAGGAATGCTTAGATGATAGAGGCGTTTATTTTTTCTATCTCAGTTACAATCATTTTTAATTCATGTAAGTTTTGAGCTACAAAAACTTTGTCTTGATAGACGATAATACCATTTAGAGGAAGAGATTTCTTTTCACTAAATAGTTCTGCGATTGAAACGTCTAAATTTTTAGCAATACTTGAAATAGTAGATAGTTGAGGGTTACCATTGATAGCTCTTGACAAGCTTTCAGGGGCGACCCCTATTTTCTGTGCTAATTCCTTTAATTGAATACCTCTTTGGCGGCACAACTCTTTAACCCTATTGCTTAGATTGTATTCCATACTTTTACTTATTTTTCTGCAAAGATAAATAATTGATATTAAATATCAATTATTTGCCTTCAATTAACTTTAATTAGCGACTACTCTTTGCTTAAAAATGATATTATAATTAATTTTGTTGCAGTATAATTAACTTATAAATCATTTTATGGAAGTCGTATTATTCGCTAGGGTGTCAACTAATATACAGGATTATGAGAGGCAAATTAATGAACTTACTGCATTGGCTGAACGCAATGGATGGGATATCGCAGCTTCATTTGCAGAGAAGGTCTCAGGCGCAAAACGAAATACGGAACGTACAGAACTATTGCGAATGGTGGAATATGTAGAGGCTAATCGCATTAACAAAGTATTAGTAACAGAATTGTCCCGACTGGGACGTGACACCTTGCAAGTACTTGAAGTTATCGAAGCATTAAATAGTAAGGGCATCAGTCTTTATATTCAAAATTACAACATAGAAACACTAACAAAAGAAGGGAAAATAAATCCCATGAGTCAATTTCTCATCACTATATTGGCCGAGGTCGCACGGATGGAAAGAAAGAGTATTAAAGAACGTATGGAAAGCGGTTACAATAACTTTCGTGCTCGCGGTGGCTTAGTTGGTCGAAAACAAGGATACAGGAAATCCAATGAGGCCATGAAAGGTGAATATGCAGAGGAAATTCGGCTCTTGAAAAAAGGATATTCGCTGCGGAATGTGGCAAAACTCACCCACACGAGCGTTAACACTTTACGCAAATTACATGATAAATTTTGTTAATTTTCAGTTTAAAGCAAGCAAAACAACGCCGACTATAGTTAAATAAATTCAAAATATTAATTGAAATAAAAATATAAATCAATTAAGATTTCACAATGCTGATTATCATATAGTTACGGGGAAAATTTGATGGAAAATCGGGATTTTAACAAATCCTTCTCCAGTCGCGATTTGTAGTATATTTGCAATGTAAAAACGTTGAATTTAAAAATAAGAAATAAGGAGGGAAAATATGCAACAAAACGAAGGAAAGGGCTAAGAGCATAGCTATCTGAAAAAGGGTTTTACGCTTATCCCTGCCGCAGTAAAAGTCTTGGGGTATTATTTAATGGTCAAGAGGCGAAAAACAAATAACCCGTAAGGGAGTTTATTTTTTTAATAAATGCTTAAATATCGAGACTATGAAGATGAATTTAATCGATTGGGAATATTCCAAACAGATGCTTGTATCCTTTTAGATTATTTGCAAGCTATAGCTGAGATAGGTATTAAATTTAATAATGAAAAAAAAGATAGGGAAAATGAAGAATTGTGTAATATGGACAAGAGTGTCAACTAAGCACCAAGAGGATAACGGTGGGTCATTGGATGACCAAAAATGTAAATGTGAGGCATTTGCAAAGCAAAATGGATATGATATAAAAGGATATTTTGGCGGTACGCACGAATCTGCCAAAACTCCAGGCCCTCTATTAAGGGATATGTACCAAGCAATTAAAAGGGATAAAACGATTACTCATATTATAGTAGCAGCCATTGACCGATTCAGCCGAAATGTAGGGCAAGCCTCAACAATTATAGATGAGTTGGGCAAGCAGAATGTGGTTGTGGTTGAGGCGTCCACTGGGATAGATACCTCTACACGTGAAGGGGTAATGATGATTAAATTCAAGCTGACGTTGGCTGAATGGGACAATGGCAACCGTACCGATAAGTTTACATCGGGTCGTAAACATTGCCTTGAAAGCGGTGTCTATTGTGGGGCAGCCAAGCCGCTGGGCTATGATAAACATGGTAAATCTATGGGAACTACCTTTACTATCAACGATAAGGGGAAGCTGATAGCAAAGGCTTTTAGATGGAAATTACAAGGATTGGCAAATCATCAGATAATAAGCAAACTCGCCGTTTATGGGCTGGAAATGAGTAAACAGAAGCTACATCACATTCTGACCAATCCATTTTATGCGGGCAAAATTCGCCATAAGATGTTAGCGGGTAAATTAGTAGATGGCAATCAACCTTGTATAGTGAGTTATGCTGATTTTTTGCGAGTGCAGGATATATTGAGCGGTAAGACGGGAGTGTATAAACATCAGAAGGAAACACCTCGTTTCCCCTTGAAACGTCATGTGTTATGCAGTAAAGACCATACACCATTTACGGCATACACCGTAAAGAAAAAGAATATAGACTACTACAAATGCAATTTGAACGGTTGTAAAACCAATGTGTCGGCAAAGAAGCTGCATAGTAAGTATGAGGAGCTTTTGCGTACCTACAAAATTCCAAAGGTCTTAAAACCTATCTTACACGATATTATATCAGCAATGATACTTTCCGACAATGAAGAACAGCGGAAGAATGAAAGCCTTTTAAAGAAGCAGAAAACAGAGTATCAGAATAAGTTGAAAGCCTGTAAAGTTAGGTTTGGAACAGGAGATATTGATGAGGATGTATATCGACTTACCAATGAAGAACTTCAAGGAAAGTTGGATAAAATAGAGTTGGAGTTGGCTCAGTGCCAAAAAAACTTATCGAACCGCGAGGAAGAAGTGGACGAAGTGTTTTTAATGTGCTGTAAATTAGATTCCTTATGGAAAAATTCTTCTTTGGAAATAGAGCAGAAGTTACAGAACCTGCTCTTTCCTAATGGAATTTTATGGGATAAGGAAATAGATAATTATCGAACCTTTGATGAGAATGAAGCTCTTTCTGTAATTGCGAAAATTTCAAGAAGTTATGAGAATAAAAAAGAGGATTTTCCCGAAGGAAAATCCTCAAAAGTAAAATTGTGCGGGTGATAGGACTCGAACCTACACGCCTTGCGGCACCAGATCCTAAGTCTGGCGCGGCTGCCAATTACGCCACACCCGCAACGGTGTTTGCTTGTTCAGCGGGGCAAAGGTAGAAAATATTTTTTGTTCTTCCAACTATTCACGGCTTTAGTTTTTCAAGGTTTCACTTGCAGCAGGCTTCGGGCTTCTTCGATGAGGGTGTCTATCTGGCGCTCGTAGGCAGCTACGGTATCCATATCCATCTTGATGTCGGGGTCGATGCCGAATTCGATATGCTGCTTGTCGGCGTCGAGGTGGGGACTGGCGGAGAAGCGTACAATCCAGCCGTTGGGAAGTTCGGAAGTGAAGGGGAGGCCCGAACCGCCTCCGCTTTTGTCGCCCAGCAGGGTGACGTTGGGCATGTAGCGCATGGCGTTGATGAAGTCGTTCGTGGCACTATAGGAATGGCGGTTGGTCAGCACGACGGCTTTCTTCTGCCAGCGCACGCCGTCCGACGGATCGACGTAGATGGGTTCCGGCTCGGAGAAGTCGCTGTGCCCCTTGCCCGTCTTGTGCTGGATGTAGCCCGTCAGTACGCATTCGTTGGTGAAGCGGGCGGCAAAAAGGGTAGAGTAGGTGAGGTTGCCGCCGCCGTTGTTGCGCACGTCGATGATGAGGCCGTTGCAGGCGGCCAGGTAAGAGAGGGTCTCGTCCAGATTGCCTTCGCCGATACCGTCGGAGAAGGAGGTGTAGGAGATGTAGCCGATGTTGTCGTCCAGAATGGTGTATTTCAATCCCGCGGAGATGCGGTAGTCGCGTCCCAGGTATCGTTCGACAAGGCTTTCGTCATAGTTGCGCGGGTAGTCCAGGTACCAGTCCCAGTAACGGGCGGTGTTCGAGGCGGAGTAGAGGTTCACGTGCCCGTCTTTCAGCTCGGCCAACATGTTGCCCAATACCTCGAACAGGCCGTCATTGCTCATGTCGGGGGTAATCAGTGGCTGGTATTTGTCGCGGATGGCGTCCCAGTCTATCTGTTTGTAGTCCAGGAAGCAGTATTGCTCGTCGATGATTTTCCAGAGAGCTTCGAAGTTGCCCTGAGGGGTATTGTCGAATTCTTCTTCACGGATGCAGCTGTGGAAGAGCAGTATCGGAAGGATGAGAAGTAAAATGTATTTCAGGAAGAAGACCGATTGTTTCATAAGGTTTGCTTTTTCTTGTTAGGAAGCAGGTAGAATTCCTTGACGAAGCCTACCATGAATACATGCGAATAGGCGTGTGTCCGCAGGTTGTTGAGACTGGACTGCTGGGCGTCCCATACGTAGGCCAGGCGCATTTTCATCCGTCCTACGGGCAGGTCGGCGGTGAGCATCTGGCGCAGGGAGGGCTGGTTGTGGAGCGAGGTGAAGCGCACCACACCGTCGGCATGGCCCAGCGAGAAGATTTCGTAGTAGGACTGCCCGTAATGGGGCGAGAACATCACGCCCATGACAGGCAGATTGGCCTGATAGCGCAGGGTGATGGGGTAATGCTTGATGCGCAGGTCCCAGATGGCCATGACGGAAGCGTCGAGGTTGACGTAGGCACGGGCCGAGGCAGGGTTGTTGCCGTTGTGCAGGTTGTAGACGAAGCCGCCGTTCAGGTCGGCCAGTCCGCCCGCCAGCAGGCGAAAGTGGTCGGTCAGGCGGAAGTGGTAATGCAGGCCGTAGTTCCAGTTGAGCAGGGCGGAGAGGGTATTGTTGTTGTCCACGTGGTTGTGGGTGTAGTTCACGTAGCCCTGGAAGAAACTTTGGCGCGAAAGGTTTCCGTCGGCCCAGCGGGTCATGCGCATGCTTTCTCGGGAGAGGCGGAATTCAATGCCCCGATACTCCTGTGGCGACAGGTAGGTGTCGTACATGTTGGCCGCACCCACGCCGTAGAGGGTGGCGCGGGTGACGTAGCGGGTCGGATCGTTCAGCATGATGGAATCTGCGGGTGTCTGTGCCGTCAGGCTGCCGGCGGTCAGGAGCAGGCCTGCCATGATTCCTGTCAGTTTATGGTTCATCATCTCAGTTCATTCAAATAGCTTTTCATACGTCAGAACAGTTTCATTTGTCCCGTCAGTTCGTCCAGGATGTCGCCTTCGCTCTTGTCCTGGTCGGGGTCCAGGTTTTCGGGCTCTTCTTCGGGCTCGTCGGCGGCGGGTTGCGGTTCGGGCTGGCGGGTCGGTTCCAGTTCGTTGATGGTATCGATGGCGTAGGTCGTCAGTCGTTTGCCCTTGGCCTTGAAGCCCTTGACGGCGATGAACTCGTCGGCCTCGACAATCATCGGATCGCGGAAGCTGTCGTGTCCGCCGAATACGACTTCCAGGCGGGGGTAGCATTCGTCGGTCAGCAGGATGAGCTTGCTGTTCCGGTTGTCGCCCAGGTAGTTCTGCTTGCGGCTGCTCGACTCGAAGCAGAAGCGTTTGATGTAGGGGTAGTTCTGCTGGTCGGCATCGTAGAGCACGGCGGTCCAAACTTTATTCGGGTCGAATTTCTCCATGATGCGGATGCCGTCTTCGTAGTGGTTGTTTACGTCGAAGTTGGTGGTATAGAATTCGCCGTTGTTCAGGACGACGAGGATGAGTTCGTCGCTCTGGTATTCACCCAGGTATTCGCCGCGTCCGTCGTAGTTGAGGCGCAGCACGTCGCGGTCGAACCACACCTTGCGTCCGCCCAGCGTGGAGCCGCCGCGCTGTTTCAGCGTGATTTTGTGGACCGGGTTGCGCGTCAGGATGTTGCCGATGGCCTGACGTCCCTTGATGCCTATTTGGCTGAAGTCTTCTTCGAAGATGATTTTGCGGATGCGCGGGTTGGGTTTCAGCGTCACCTTGATGATTTCGGCCTCACCGTTGGGGTTGGCACTGAAGTAGGTGATCTTGGACTCGGGTGTGCCCTGCGTCACGTCGTACTCGCGGTCGCGGATGATGGACGTTACGGCAAAGCGCTTGATGTAGGTCGTCCCGTTCTTGCCGTCGCGGTAGCACACGTTGTAGATGGTGCGCTTGTCGTTCTTCTTGAAGACGTTGGCGTAGAGGATGTTCTTGCCCACGAACTTCTTGTCGGCCACGGGCGTGATGAGGTAGCGGCCGTCGCGGAAGAAGAGGATGACGTCGTCCAGGTTCGAGCAGTTGGCCAGGAATTCGTCCTTCTTCAGGCTGGTGCCGATGAAGCCTTCCTCGCGGTTGATGTAGAGCTTCTCGTTGGCCTCGATGACCTTGGTGGAGTCGATGGTGTCGAAGTTGCGCAGCTCCGTGCGGCGGGGGAAGTTCTTGCCGTACTTCTCCTTGAGCATACGGAACCAGTCGACGGTATATTCCACGAGGTTGGCCAGGTGGCGTTCGGTCTCCTCGATGTCGGCCTTCATGCGGGCTATCTGCTCTTCGGCCTTGTCGGAGTTGAACTTCAGGATGCGGGCCATCTTGATTTCCATCAGGCGGAGGATGTCGTCCTTCGTCACTTCGCGGATGAACTGCGGGTAGTAGGGCGTCAGGCGCAGGTCGATGTGTTCGCAGGCTGCGTCCATGTCGCGGGCCTGTTCGAATTCCTTGTCCTTATAGATGCGTTCTTCGATGAATATCTTTTCGAGCGAGGCGAAGTGCAGGCTTTCGCGCACCTCGTCGCGGTGGATTTCCAGTTCGCGGCGCAGCAGGTCGCGGGTGTTGTCGACGGACTTGCGCAGGACGTCGCTCACGGTGAGGAAGTGGGGCTTGCGCTCGTCGATGACGCAGCAGTTGGGCGAGATGCTCACCTCGCAGTCGGTGAAGGCGTAGAGGGCGTCGATGGTCTTGTCCGACGACGTGCCCGGCGTCAGGTGCACCAGTATCTCGACGCTGCCCGATGTCAGGTCCTCCACCTTGCGTATCTTGATTTTGCCCTTCTCGCTGGCCTTCACGATGGAGTCGCACACGCTGGCCACGGTCTTGCCGTAGGGGATTTCGCGGACGGCCAGCGTCTTGTTGTCTATCTTCTCGATTTTCGAGCGGACGCGCACCGTGCCGCCGCGTTCGCCGTCGTTGTACTTCGACACGTCGATGCTGCCGCCCGTCTGGAAGTCGGGGTAGAGGCGGAAGTCTTCGCCGTGGAGGTAGCTGATGGCGGCGTCGCACAGCTCGTTGAAGTTGTGGGGCAGGATTTTGGACGACAGGCCGACGGCAATGCCTTCCACGCCCTGGGCCAGCAGCAGGGGGAACTTGACGGGCAGGGTGACCGGTTCGCGGTTGCGGCCGTCGTAGGACAGCTTCCATTCCGTCGTCTTGGGGTTGAACACCACGTCGAGGGCAAACCGTGAGAGGCGGGCTTCGATGTAACGGGGAGCGGCGGCGCTGTCGCCCGTCAGGATGTTTCCCCAGTTACCCTGGCAGTCGATGAGCAGGTCTTTCTGCCCCAGCTGCACCAGCGCGTCGCCGATGGAGGCGTCGCCGTGGGGGTGGAACTGCATGGTGTGGCCCACGATGTTGGCCACCTTGTTGTAGCGTCCGTCTTCCATGCGGCGCATGGAGTGCAGGATGCGTCGCTGCACGGGTTTCAGTCCGTCCATGATGTGGGGCACGGCGCGTTCCAGAATGACGTACGAGGCATAGTCCAGAAACCAGTTCTGGTACATGCCGCTCAGTTGGTGTTTCACGTTCTCGTCTTTCTTGTCGGCGGGTTTGTAGTCCGAGTGTTCTTCCCGGCCTTCGGGCAGGTTGTCCTGTTCTTCCTGGGTCTTGTCAAAGTCTTCGCTCATATTGAATTTGGTCCGTATGCGGTCGTCGATAATTTCGTTGCAGGCAAAAATAGCAAAACGCGGGCGCATTGGCAAATGAAAGCCCCCGTTTTTTGATTTGCCTGTGCCGGTCCGCCCTCTATTTTATCGAAATTTACGAAAAATCCCGGGAAAAACCGGTGTTTGCATCGGTTTTGCAGGCCCGCCGGCGTTGCGGACGGTTGTCGGGAAGGTTCCGTAGGGTTTCGGCAGTCTGCGGAAAGCTTTCGGGAGGGTTTCGTAGGGCTTCGGAAGTCTGCGGAAAGCTTTCGGGAGGGTTTCGTAGGGCTTCGGCAGTCTGCGGAAAGCTTTCGGGAAGGTTTCGTAGGGCTTCGGAAGTTTGCGGAAAGCTTTCCGCAAACTTCGCGGGGCGGCCTTGTGCATTTTTAATATTCCCCGAGACCCGATGTATCGGATAAATCCCTATCTTTGGACAAGATAGGATGCGGTTCGCCATAAAAAATCAAGCAAGCTTGTTTTTTATACTCTTACCTTTCACTATCTTTGTGGCGTTTTTATCGAGAATTAGGAATAAAATTAATCAATATTTTACGAAAATGGCACAAGAAGACGTTTTTAAGAAACTTGTATCACATTGCAAGGAGTATGGTTTTGTGTTTCCCAGCAGCGAAATCTACGACGGACTGGGAGCCGTATACGACTACGGACAGAACGGTGTGGAACTGAAGAACAACATCAAGCAATACTGGTGGCAGAGCATGGTGCTGCTCCACGAGAACATCGTGGGCATCGACTCGGCCATCTTCATGCACCCCACGATCTGGAAAGCCAGCGGACACGTGGACGCATTCAACGATCCCCTCATCGATAACCGCGATTCGAAGAAGCGCTACCGCGCCGACGTGCTCATCGAAGACCAGATAGCCAAGTACGACGAAAAGATAAACAAGGAAGTGGCCAAGGCTGCCAAGAAGTTTGGCGACGCCTTCGACGAGGCCCAGTTCCGCTCGACCAACGCCCGTGTGCTGGAGCACCAGCAGAAGCGTGATGCCCTGCACCAGCGCTATTCCGACGCCATGAACGCCGGACCGGACTTGAACGAGCTGCGCCAGATCATCCTCGACGAAGAAATCGTCTGCCCCATCAGCGGCACGAAGAACTGGACCGAAGTACGCCAGTTCAACCTGATGTTCTCTACCGAAATGGGTTCTACGGCTGACGGTTCCATGAAGGTGTACCTCCGTCCTGAGACGGCGCAGGGCATCTTCGTCAACTACCTGAACGTACAGAAGACGGGCCGCATGAAAATCCCCTTCGGTATCGCACAGATCGGTAAGGCCTTCCGCAACGAAATCGTGGCTCGCCAGTTCATCTTCCGCATGCGCGAGTTTGAACAGATGGAAATGCAGTTCTTCGTGAAGCCCGGCACCGAGCTGGAGTGGTTCAAGAAGTGGAAAGAAATCCGCCTGAAGTGGCACAAGGCCCTGGGCTTCGGCGACGACCACTACCGCTACCACGATCACGAGAAGCTGGCCCACTACGCCAACGCCGCTACCGACATCGAATTCCTGATGCCCTTCGGTTTCAAGGAAGTGGAAGGTATCCACAGCCGCACCAACTTCGACCTCTCTCAGCACGAGAAGTTCTCGGGCAAGAACATCAAGTACTTCGACCCCGAAACGAACGAAAGCTACACGCCGTACGTCATCGAGACCTCCATCGGCGTCGACCGTATGTTCCTCAGCATCATGTCTGCTTCTTATAAGGAAGAGCAGTTGGAGAACGGCGAAAGCCGCGTCGTGCTGAAGTTGCCTGCTGCCCTGGCTCCGGTGAAACTGGCTGTGATGCCGCTCGTCAAGAAAGACGGTCTGCCCGAGAAGGCACGCGAGATTATCGACTCACTGAAGTTCCACTTCAATTGCCAGTACGACGAGAAAGACTCCATCGGCAAGCGCTACCGTCGTCAGGACGCCATCGGTACGCCCTACTGCGTTACCGTTGACCACCAGACGCTGGAAGACGGCTGCGTCACGCTGCGCGACCGCGACACCATGAAGCAGGAGCGCGTGGCCATCGCCGACCTCGACCGTCTGATTGCCGACCGTGTCAGCATCACGTCGTTGCTCAAGACACTTTGAGAATGGAGAATTGATAATTGATAATGAAGAATTCTATGAGAAGAATACGCAAGACCCTTTGCTTCCTGTTGCCCCTGGCTGCCCTGCTCTTCGCTTCGTGCGAGGAGGTGCAGGAGGCCAGCAAGTATGACAACTGGCAGGCGCGCAACGAGGCTTTCATCGACTCCATCGCTCGCGAGACGGGTGGTCTGATTATCGACTCGGAGGAGAAAGCCGCTGCTGTGGAGGTAGGCCGGCTGTTTGCCATTGCTACCACTGCAGGTACCATGTCGGGTGACCAGTATGTCTATTGCAAGAAGATTACAGCCAATCCCGACGGACGCCGTCCGCTCTACACCGAATCGGTATCTGCCTACTATTACGGCACACTGATTACGGGCGACCGGTTTGACGGAAACTTTACGGGTTACTCGGCCCTCGACCAGGGCACGCTGAACGCTACGGACAAGGCGCCGACCGAGTTCGATGCACCCAGCGAGTTTTCTGTCAGCGGCGTCATTGCCGGATGGACGGCTGCTCTTCAGCTGATGAAAACGGGCGAACGCTGGATGCTGTACATTCCCTATCAGTCGGGTTATGGTACGAGCGGTAGCGGAAGCATCTTGGGCTATTCGGCCCTCACTTTCGACCTCGATCTGGTAGAAGTGGTAGAAGACGAAGATTGAGACAACTTTTAGAAGTTGTACGGATAGAAAAAAGGCTTGCGGTAGCATCGATGCTGCCGGCAAGCCTTTCTCGTTTTCGGTAGGGAAGGGTTACCACCGTTTTTTCAGTTCCTTTGCCCAGATTTTGTAGCCTTTCTCGTTGAGGTGCAGGCCGTCGGTGCTCAGCTCTTTACGCAGGACGTGTGTCCCTTTCTCGGTGAAGAGCGGGAAGAGGTCGACGAAGTCAATCTGCTGTTCGTGGGCGAGCTTCTTCAGGCGGGCGTTTATTTCCGGCACGAGTTCGGTCTTGCCCGTCAGCAGGCGGTAGCGGCCGAAGCTTTCGTTGATGGGCAGCAGGCTTTGCAGGTGGAGCCGGGTCTGCGGCGACTCGCGGCGGATGCGTTCCACGGTGAGACGGATGAGGTCGGCGATGCTGTCGGCCGTCAGTCCGTGGGACACGTCGTTGATACCGATCATCAGGAACAGTTCGCGCGGTTGTCCGGGCAGAATCTGGTGGAGGCGTCGGTAGACACCTATCACCTCGTCGCCGATGATACCGCGGTTCACCACGTGTTTCCGTCCCAGCCGTTTGCCCCAGTCGCCTCCGTTTTCGGTCAGGCTGTTGCCCAGCATTACGATATCTTCCGTCGTAATGGGCGGCTCGTCCATGAATTGCAGGAAACGTTCGTAGTAGTGGGCGTGGTAGGGCGCCATGCCTTCCTGGTCGAGGATGGAGGCCGCCACGGCGTTCGACACCAGCGAGCGCAGGCGTACCACGCTGTGTCTGTCTTCTGGATGCACGGCGTTGATGAGCAGGATGACGCTCGTGTCCGTGTCAGGATCGATGACGATGCTGGTACCTGTATAGCCTGTGTGGCTGTAAGTGTTCGGGCTGAAGAGGTCGCCGTTGTTCGATGCGTAGGCGGTGAAACTGTCCCAGCCCAGTGTGCGGCCGATGGAGGACACGGCGCGGGGAACAGTGCGCATGGCTTTCACACCCTGCGGACTCAGGATGCGCCGGCCATTCCACTCGCCACCGTTCTGGAGGGCAGCGCAGAGTACGGCGATGTCTTCAGCGCAGGAGAAGACACCTGCATTGCCGCTGATGCCTCCGTTCATGATGCGGGCCAGCGGGTCGTGTACTTGTCCGCGCAATACCTGTCCGTTGGCTTGCCGTTCGGTGGGAGCGATAAGGCGTCCGCCGTCAGCCTGTGCCCATTGGGGCAGGTCGGTGTTCACCCAGTTGCCTTTTTTATCTTGTGTGCAAGGCAGGTAATCGGTGTGCTTCATACCCAGCACGTCGAAAATGTGTTCGTGGGCGAAATCCCGGAGCGATTGCCCGCTGACGGTTTCCACGATGTGCTGCAGGGTGATGAAGTTCAGGCAGCTGTACTGGAAGTCGGTTTGCGGACGGAAATCGCGCGGGCAGGTGGCAATGTATTCCATCAGCGCCCCGGGGTTGAGGATGCCGTGTTCCTTGCTCAATTTCTGTACGTCAGCATAGGGTGGCAGGCCGGAAGTGTGCGTCATCAAGTCCTGGATGCGGATGACCTGCGTTTCCTTGCCGTCCTCGCTCTGCCAGTTCTGGAAGTCGGGGAGATAGAGATTTACGGGGTCGAGCATACGCAATTTACCTTGTTCAGCCAGAATCATGACACAAATCGCAGTAGACATGGATTTGCTGCACGAAGCCATGTCGAATACGGTGGCGGTGGTCATCGGTTCTACCTTAGGTATCAGGCTCTTATTACCATAGGCCTTCAGATAGGCCATCTTGCCGTGACGTACGACAGCCAGCACAGCTCCTGGTATTTCTTTTTGGGCGATGGCCTGGTTGATGGCTTCGTCGGCCCACAAAAGCCGTTGTGAGTCCATGCCGACCTGCTCGGGAGCTACACGCTGGAGTGGTTGTGCACTAACGGCAGCAAATCCCAACAGGCAGGAGAGAATCAGACAAAGAGTTTTCATGAGGTCATGCATATTGGGTTATTGTTTTCCTTCGCGATAGGCATCTACGGCTTTCTTTACAGAACCGTGCATCAACAACAAGGCTTTGGCTTTTCCGTAGTCCAGACCGAGTTCTTCGACCAGCATACGGGTGCCGCGGTCCACCAGCTTCTTGTTGCTCAGCTGCATGTTGACCATCTTGTTGCCTTTGACGCGCCCCAGTTGGATCATAACTGAAGTAGTAATCATGTTCAGAATCATTTTTTGTCCCGTGCCCGACTTCATGCGCGAGCTGCCGGTGACGTATTCCGGTCCTACAATCATTTCGATGGGGACATCAGCCTCGGCAGCCATGGGCGAATCGGGATTGCTGGTGATACAGGCGGTCAAGATACCATGTTCGCGGGCTTCGTGCAGGGCGCCAATGACGTAGGGGGTGGTACCCGATGCGGCAATGCCGATGACGGTGTCCTTGGTCGTGATGTTGCGTTCCACCAGTTCCTCCCAGCCGCGGTGAATGTCGTCTTCGGCATTCTCTACAGGATTGCGTAGAGCCGTGTCGCCTCCGGCAATGAGGCCGATAACCAGCGTGTTCGGCATGCCGAATGTGGGCGGTATTTCTGAAGCGTCGAGTACACCCAGACGTCCGCTGGTGCCGGCTCCCATGTAGAAGATGCGGCCACCCTGTTTCATGCGGGGTACAATCTGGGTTACTAGTTTTTCTATCTGCGGGATGGCCTTTTGTACGGCCAGGGCTACTTTCTGGTCTTCAGTATTGATATCTTCCAGTATTTCGCGGACAGATTTCTTTTCCAAGTCGTTGTAGAGCGAAGGTTGCTCTGAAATCTTGATGAATGCCATATTCTTGTATAATCGGTTAGTGGTTAATAGTTAACGGTGGTAGGCGATGAGGCCTTCCATAGGACTCTTGAGGATGGTGCCCAAACGGATGCCCATTTCGTCGGCAGCTTGTGCCAGCACGTCTTTGTAATAGTAGGCTACGGAACCGATGAAGTGGACTTCATGGCTTGTGTAATCATATTGCATGACGTTACGTTTCAGGAACGATTTGAAGCTGTTCAGGACGAGGTTATGTACGCAAGGTTCGTTAAGGTTTTGTGCCAGGAAGGGTGACAGGCTGGCCAGGAAACGGTTGGGGAACGGCTTGCGGTAGACGCGGTCGATGATGTCGGCTGGGGTCAGGTTGAACTGGCTGAGGAATTTCTCCTTCAGTTCCGACGTCATCTGATTTTTTAGGATGTCGCCTACCAATAGTTTGCCCAGGCAGGCACCGCTACCTTCGTCACCCAGGATAAAACCAAGAGGAGATACGTTTTGCACAATCTTCCCGCCATCGTAGTAGCACGAGTTGGAGCCCGTGCCCATGATGCAGGCAATGCCTGCGTGGTGTCCGCACAGACTGCGGGCAGCGGCCAGCATATCGGTACTAACCTCTACTTGTTCCTTAACGTGTAGGTGCCGGAGAATGGCCCGGCGAACAGTTTCTATCTTATCTGGAAAAGCGCATCCTGCACCGTAGAAGTAGACTGCATCCAGTTCACTGGCCTGTAGCTGGGGCAGAAGAGCAGTCGCTATCTCGTTACTGATCTCTTCTTCACTTTGGAAAAAGGGATTGGTACCTTTCGTAAAAATCTGTTGGAGAACTTCTCCATGCTCGACCAAACACCAGTCGGTCTTGGTAGAGCCGCTGTCTGCTATCAGTATCATAGTAATAAAGTTTATATCTTAATATATATTTTTCTTTTGTACAGTTGGTATCCGATGCACCAGTTGATAGCGACGAATACCAGCGCATAAATCAGTGAGCCGCCAGTATCACCAAAAATCGGTTGCATTATCTTGTCGTAAAGCAGGCCGTGGATGGAAATGCTGCCATCACCCCAAGGCAGGTGGATGCTTCCGAACAGAATGCCCAACACACCGCCTAGCACGTACATGAACAATGGATTCACGCCAAACGATTCGAAGAACAGGCTCCAGCGTTTATATCCCTTTACGTCAATAATCCAGATGAGTAAGGCCAGCAAGCTGGATGCCAGTCCACAGGTAGTAAGTACAAAAGTGGGCGACCATATCTTCTTATTGAGCGGGCATCCGTAGCTCAACAGCAAGCCGCTGAAGGTGAGAATGGTACCTACCAGGAACAGTTTGACGAGATGCGATTGGAGTACTTCTTCGCGGCTGCGGCTGGCTGCCTTCTTGTCGCCCAGCATCATACGGCCCACACAGAAGCCCAGCAGTACGTGAGCGATGGAGGGAATAGTGCTCAGCAGGCCCTCAGGATCGATTCCGTTGTCTTTATACATATGGGCAGGGGTAAGGACGGCACGGTCTACGACGGACAGAATATTAGTTTCGTTGTAGGCAAAACCGTTGCCACACATCAGCAGAACAAAGTAGCCCACGAGGAGCGTGGCGATGAGGTAGGGGATGCGGCTATGCTTCATCGTAAGAGCCACGATGGAAGCGGCGCAGTAGCATAGAGCCAGGCGCTGCATGACACCCAGAATGCGCATGCGGTCGAATGTCCATACCGATGCCCACAGGTTTTGCCCAAAGCTCAGGTCGTCGGGGGCAGAGGACCAGTAGTAGCAGAAACGTGAGAACCAGCCGATAGCCATACCGATGATAAAGATGACGACAGTACGTCGCAGAATCTTCCGGAGTGTGGCGTGGCTGTAAGTAAAATTGTATTTCTTCAATGAAATGTAGGTCGATATGCCCATGATGAACATGAAGAAAGGGAACACCAAGTCGGTTGGTGTCAACCCGTTCCACTCGGCATGACGCAGAGGAGCGTAGATGTGTCCCCATGAGCCGGGATTATTTACCAGGATCATGCCGGCGATAGTAATTCCTCGCAGAATATCAAGGGCGAGAATACGTTTGCTGTTGGTTTGCTGTTGGGTCATAATGATTGTTCCTCCTTTTTGTCTTTAGCGGTTGTACATTCATCTACCAGATAGGCTATCGATACATATGGGATGCCAGAATTAGTGGTCAGGCCGATCTCACACGTGCGGCTATTGCTGTAACCTATCTGGATATTGCGTTCTTCTATTTGCGGACGGAGTTTACGCAGAGCATAGGCATTCAGTTCAGGATGCGTAAAACCACGGTCGCCTGCGAAACCGCAGCAACCCACTTCCTCGGGTACGAATACCTGTGTAGAACATAGACGAGCCAGGTCGATGAGCGTATTGGCCAGCCCCATCTTACGCATGGAGCACGTGATGTGCAGGGCCACAGGGCGGTCGACGGGTTTGAACACAAGACGGGAACGAAGGAAGGTGTAAATGAACTCAGCCGGCTCGTAAAGCTTCATGCGGTGAATGGTTTCGCGCATACGGTGGAGACAGGGACTTTGGTCGCAGAGTACGGGGTATCGTCCTTGTTCACTGGCTTCCCATAAAGCCTCTTCCAGTTCGTGCGTTTTGCGGTCGGCGATGTCCATCATACCTTTGCTTTCCCAGATGGTACCGCAGCACAGCTTCTCCATGTCCTTGGGGAAGATGACACGGTAGCCTGCCTTGTGGAGTAGGGCTACCATCTTGTTGACCAGTGCTTGTTCGACTGGTGATTTGCGGGCAAGTCCCATGGTCTGGTTGATGCAGCTGGGGAAGTAGACGACAGCTTCACAGTCTCCTCTTTCGTTAGAAGGTTGAGGCTGTTCAGGCTTGAATGCTTTCGGCATTGCCGGTGACCATTGTGGAATACCCAGGAGAGTGTGCATGCCATGTGTCAGTTTGCTCATGGCAGCGGTGCCCAGTATGACGTGGGCAGTATCGGCTAGGGTGAGTACGGGGCGTAGTGCACCTTTGATGCCGGCAAAGTGGCGGGAAGCATAGTTCCCTGCCTTGTAGCCAAGACTGTCAGGAGGCAGGAGGCGTTGACGTACAAGATGAGTCAAATCGCCTGTATTGATGCTCATAGGACACGACATTGAGCAGAGTCCATCGCCTGCACAGGTTTGGTTACCCAGGTAATGATATTGTTTCTCCAGCAGGGCAAGACGTGCCGGGTCATTGCCTTCCTGACGCAGACGAGCCAACTCACGTTGGATAACGATGCGCTGGCGCGATGAGAGGGTGAAGCCGCACGACAGGCAGTTTACTTCACAGAAGCCACATTCAATGCAGCGGTTGATTTTTGATAATGAGGCATGACCTTTGTCATCTGTTATCATTGGCAATGGCTTGAAGTGCTTCAGGTGACATTTGGGATCATCATTGAAGATGACACCGGGATTGAGCAGGCCTTTGGGGTCGAAGAGCTGCTTCACGGATTTCATCACCTCGTAGGCCTCGTCGCCCCACTCGTAACGAACGTAGGGGGCCATGTTGCGACCTGTGCCGTGTTCAGCCTTCAGGGAGCCGTCGTACTTGTCTACCACCAGCGTCTTGACGTCCTCCATCAGTGCCTCATAACGGTCCACTTCCGCTTGGGTAGAGAAGCTTTGATTGAGGATGAAGTGATAGTTTCCCTCTAGTGCGTGTCCGTAGATGCAGGCGTCGTCGTAGCCGTGGCGGGCGATGAGGGCCTGCAGGTCAGCGGTGGCTTCGGGCAGGTCTTCGATATGGAAGGCCACATCTTCGATGAGGCAAGTGGTGCCGGGACGGCGCGTGCCTCCCACGCTGGGGAAGATGCCAGAACGGATGGCCCAGTATTTGCCGTACTCTGCCGGGTTGTCGGTAAAGTGCACGGGGATGTAGGTACGGAAGGCTGAGAGCGTTTGCTCAATGGTGGCAATGCGGGCCTTCAGCTCTTCGGGCGTGCGGGCCTTGGTTTCGGTCAATACGGCGGTGAGGCCCGACGGGTCGGTGACTTCTCCTTTATACTTTATGTATATAGGGTCGTCTACGGACGACAGGCTTTTGTAGTCCAGCAGCTCTGCACCCTTCACAATCCACTCTTTCTTCGAATCGGTCAGTTTCTTCATAGCCACTACTGCACGGCATGCCTCGCGGATGTCCGTAAAGTAAACCATTGCGCTGGCCTTATAGGGGTAGTCGTACTCGGTGCGCATGGTTACTTGCGAGAGGAAGGCCAAGGTACCTTCGCTGCCTACCATCAGGTGGGCGATGATGTCGAATGGGTCATCGAAACAGACGAAGGGCAGGAGGTTGAGGCCTGTGACATTCTTGATGGCATATTTGTAACGGATGCGCTCCAATAGCTTGGGATTGGCATGGATGCGATCGCGCAGGTGGCAGATGCCTCGGATAAAGTCGCGATGCGTTACTTCGAAGCCGGCGCGGCTTATAGGATCGCCTGTGTCGAGTACCGTACCGTCGGCCAGAATGATGCGGGCCGAGAGCATTACGCGGTCGCTGTTGGCATGCGTACCACAGTTCATACCCGAAGCGTTGTTCATTACGATGCCACCTACCATAGCACTCTTTACCGACGCTGGGTCGGGGGCAAACTTACGTCCGTAGGGAGCCAGCAATTCGTTGACGCGTTGTCCTACGATACCGGGTTGGAGAGTAATTTGGTTACCATCAGGGCTGATGGAATATTGTTCCCAGTGTTTCCCAGCGACGATGAGGATAGAATCGCTAATGGACTGACCGGAAAGGCTTGTACCTGCAGCACGGAAAGTGACGGGCAGTTTCAGGCGGTCGGCCAGACGGAGCAGCTCGGACACTTCGTATTCGCTGTCCGAACGGACGACTATCTGCGGGACGAGGCGGTAGAAGCCTGCATCCGTGCCCCAGGCCAGGCATCGCAGTTCGTCGGTATAGATCCGCTCCTGCGGGATGAAGCGCAAGGCTTCGTGCAGGAACGATAAATAAGGTTCTTTCATATCATTGTCTTTTTAGACTTATCGGTATAAGTAATACTTTTTAGACAGTCGGCGGAAACTCTCCACGTCCTTTTCCCAGTAGGGCCGTATGTCCTCCCAGCGATTGGTCTTCGTGAAGCGTTCGCGTATCTGGCGCGAACCGCATACCTTGTCGAACATCGCGAAGCGGCCCTTGTCGGCATGGTCGAAGACGGAGCGGTCGGGCCACAGACGGGCTACTTCCTGCATTACGAGGAATTGCAGGGGGCTGAGCGGCGCGTGGGCGTAGTCAGTAATGTGTACCTGTACGCCTTGCAGTTGCTGTCCCTGTCCTATGCTGTAGAAGGGCTTCAGGTAGATGGGTCGGAAGATGACGCCGGGCACGTGCAGGGCGTTCAGTGCGTCGGCTAGTTTGTCAGCCTCGGCCCAAGGGGCGGCGAACATCTGGAAGGGGATGGTGTAGCCCACGCCGATGGACATGTAGCCCAGTTCTCCTAGGATGCCGCTCACGGGGTAGAAGAAGGCCGAGTGAGGGTGTGGAATGTGGGGTGACGAGGGAATCCATTGCAGTCCCGTGGCCGTGTAGTCCATGCGTCGCTTCCAGCCCTTCATCTTGATGACCGTCAGATTGCACTGCATACCGCCCGTCAGCATCCGTTCACCGTTGAGCATCAGGGCCAGCTCGCCACAGGTAAGACCATAGACGTAGGGTATCTTGAATTGGCTGACGAAGGAGATGCAATCATCCTCCGTCAGGTTGCCTTCTACTTTCAGTCCGCCCAGCGGGTTGGGGCGGTCCAGCACGATAAGCTCCTTGCCGTTTTCGGCAGCGGCTTCCATAGCTAGTCCCAGCGTGCTGATATAGGTGAATGAGCGACAGCCGATGTCCTGAATATCATATACCAGCACATCGACGTCCTTCAGCATCTCGGGCGTGGCCTTGCGCGTTTTGCCGTAGAGTGAATAGACGGGCAAGCCGGTGGCGGGGTCGCGCTGGTCGGATACGTGGTCGCCTGCATGTACGTCGCCGCGCACACCGTGTTCCGGTCCGTAAAGGGCCACGAGGTTGACGTTCGGCGCTTCGTGCAGGATGTCGATAGTGGAGTGCAGTTCGTTGTCCACGCCCGTAGGGTTGGTGATGAGTCCCACACGTTTACCCTCCAGGCAACGGAAATTCTGTGATTTCAGTACTTCAATCCCTGTTTTGATGTGTATTTTCTGAGCCTGTGCGCCGAGGGAGAGGCACAGGAAGAGGAGCAGGAGAGTCTTCTCAAGCCTTACTCCGGATGTAAGTATATTCTTTCTATTCTTGTTCATGGTCATCCTATTCTATAATAATGATAATCTGTTTTCATTTCTTTCCATATTCCGGATCAATCTTCCTGTCCACGAAGAAGGTGACGATGACCGTGGCAATGCAGCACACCATCACCAACCAGAAGAAGTCCGTATATCCGATGGCTTCCTGTATATATCCGGCGAACATGCCCGGTATCATCATGCTCAGCGCCATAAAGGCTGTGCAGATGGCATAGTGCGAGGTCTTGAACTCGCCTTCGGAGAAGTACATCATGTAGAGCATATAGGCCGTGAAACCGAAGCCGTAACCGAACTGCTCGATGGCAATGGCGGTGGAAATGATGACTACGTTGTCAGGCTGGGCGATGGCCAGGTAGACAAACGTCAGGCACGGCAGAGTCATGCAGCCAGCCATCCACCAAATGGACTTCTTCAGGCCGAGGCGCGAGGCGAACAGTCCGCCCAGGATACCACCCAGGGTGAGGAAGATGACGCCGATGGTACCATATACGATACCCACTTCGGCGGTGGACAGCTCCAGTCCGCCTGATGCCTTGGAAGCTACGAGGAAGGGCATGCACATCTTGATGAGGAACGCCTCCGGCAGGCGGTAGAGCAGCATGAACACGATGGCCAGCAGGACGCCCGGTTTGGTGAAGTAGGTGGCGAAAGTACGTCCGAACTCCCGGAAGATGGCTTTAGCACTAGCAGTACCGGCTGCCAGCGTGGGTTTATCTGAAGCGGGCTTGGGTATCACGAAGATATGATAGAACGTTACCAGACTGAACAGAACAGCGGTGACAAGCATCGTGATGGTCCACGAAAGCGGAATGTCTTTCGTCTTCAGCTCGATGGCACCGGCAATGGCCACGAGCACGCCTTGGCCGAAGATGGAGGCCAGACGGTAGAACGTGCTTCGGATGCCTACGAAGGCGGCTTGGTCACTTTGCTTCAGCGCCAGCATGTAGAAGCCGTCGGCGGCAATGTCGTGGGTGGCCGAGGCGAAGGCAGTGATGATGAACAGGACCAATGTGAAGGTGAAAAGGCTGATATGGGTCGTGCCAGCAGCGATGTCTGTTTCGTTCGGCCGTGGGATGGCCAGCGTCAGCAGGATGAAGGCGACAGACATCAGGACCTGCATGGCTATTGTCCACCAGCGCTTGGTCTTGATGATGTCTACAAACGGGCTCCAGAAGGGCTTGATGGTCCACGGCAGGTAGAGCAGGCTGGTAAACAGAGCCATCTCCCCGTTGGGTACGCCCATCTTGGTGAACATCATCACGGAGATGTTGTTCACGATGAAGTAGGGAATGCCTTGGGCAAAGTACAGGGTGGGAACCCACGCCCAAGGACTAATATTTCTTGTCTGTAAGTTCATGATTCGTATGTATGTTTATTTATGAATAGATTTTTTCTATGTTGGCTCCGATATAGTAGTGCAGCAATATCTCGTCGTACTTGTAGCCCTGTTCGCCCATGACGGCAGCGCCTATCTGGCAAAGACCTACGCCGTGTCCCCAGCCGGCTCCGATGAGGCTGAAGCGTCCAGGGATACCTTCAGGCGAAAGATCGTGCTTGTCCACCACGAAGGCCGAGCTGTAGAGGTGCGATGGCGACAGCGTGCGGCGTATCTCCAGCTCCTTGCCAATGGTCAGGGTGCGTTTGGTGCCCACAATCTTCAGTTTCCACAGTCGTCCGCTAGTGCCGCGGGCCACGGGTACGAGGTCGACGATCTGTCCGTAATCCACGCCCGAACGCTTCAGGATGAGGGCCGACAGTTCTTTCTGTGTGTATTCCACTCGCCAACGGTAGAAGTCGGTTGTCTCCTGGTCGTAGTTGTTAAGTACCTGCGAGAGAATATGCTTGTCCGTGGTGTTGCAGAAGGCCTCGGGCGAGGTGCGTATCCAGCGGTCGGCTTCTGCTTCGACGGTGAGGTCGGGCAGGGTGGGGTCGGGGATGGTGGTCTGGCCCTGACGGATGCGGCGGTCGAGCTGCTTGCGCAGGTAGGGGTAGGGCGTGTTTTCCCAGCAGTACTGGAACTCTTCGAAGGCACCGCCGCAGCACTTGGAGAAGCGGGCGTCGCAGATTCGGCCGTCGGATGTCAGCACTTGTCCGCGGGTGGCTCGGATGGCCTGGCGCACGATGTCGGTCGAGGCGCGGGTGATGCCCTGGTAGCGCTGGCAGTGGTCGTCGGCGCAGACGTCGAAGCGGGTGTGGTCTTCGCGGTCGAACCATCGGATGAGTTCGTCGTCGGTTTGCGTGCAGGCCGAGTAGTCTGTATGTTTGGATGCGATTTCCTTGTTCTTGTTGATTTGGGCCAGCAGCCAGCTCCTCGAAATCACCGCATGGGCCTTCAGCAATTCCAGCGAGGCGGTGGCACTCATTTCACTGGAGATGACACTCGTCAGGTAGTCTTCCACACGGATGACGTTGACGGCGGTCAGGTGGTTGTTTTCTACGATGATGCGCAGGGCGCCCTGAAAACGCTGGTCTTCTTTGCGCTCCCAGTGGAAGTTGATGCCGATGGTAACGCCGTGCAGCTCGAACGAGGCCGTCGGTTCGTCCTCGGGCTCGAAGAGTAGTTCGTCGTAGAGGCGGCCTTGCCACAGGATGCGGCCGTGGTCGAAGGTGACGGTCTGATGACCGTCGACCTTCCGGCCGTCTTGCTGGTAGGGAGTCAGCAATGTAAATTCTATTTGGGGGTCGAATACGATTCCGACGTGTACGTAGGGTTCGTTCATGGTATCTCGGTTTCTCATTAATGGATTGCGTTACGGATGTGCTCCTTCACCCGGGCGAAGGCTTCGGGCGAAAGACAGACTTCACTCAGGATTTGCGCCACGTCGTCGGCGGTGATTTTCTGGAAGTCCTGCTCGACGGGGGTGATGAACACGCCGCCGAGGTCGACCGACGCGGGGCTGCTGAGCAGGCGGGCGTCACCTTCGGCCGTGTAGCAGGCGGGGCGGTGCTTGGCGCGGGGAAAGACGAAGACCGTCCAGCGGGCGGACTCGTAGAGGGCCAGAACGTTCATCATGGGCTCTTCGTCGCCCTCGGGTACGGGCAGGGCCTGATAGATGGCCTGGAAGAGGCGGCAGGCTTCACGGGCGTCGTCGGTGTCGATGACAAGCGTCGTACGCGGGGCGTCGGGCAGGCTGTAGAGCGTGGCGTGGTCGGTCTGCACCACCGTCTCGTCTGTCCGCATGCGCCAGTCGGCCTCGATGGGCATGAAGCCGCGGCTGCCCGCCTGGAAGTGGGCATGGTCGGGGGCGGAGGCGCCGCAGCGTGGGCCGTTGTAGAAGATGGTGAAGTCCGTCAGCTCCCGGGCCAGCTCCAGCATGTCGGCAAAGCGGTGGGCGATGAGCTGGGGCACGTGGCCAGTCTCGGGCACGGTGAGGTGGCGCGGGAAGATGGGGAAGGGGTTCACCAGCAGTTCGTAGTGGCCCAGGAAGGGGATGCCTTCCTGTTCGGCGGGTCGGTTGGCGGCGCAGAGGAAGCAGCGGCGTTCCTTGATGGACCGGGCGTCGACCTTGGCGCCGGAGGAGACGATGCGGGCGGGGTTGAACTGCACCTTGTAGGGCACGCCGCGCACGTCCAGTTCCTTGACGCGCACGCCCGCGAGGGCGTCGTAGCTGCGGCGCGCCGTTTCCCAGGCGGCAAGCTGGCGGTCCAGCAGATGATGTACGTTTTCGTTCAAAGTTGTCATAGTTCCTGTTCTTTTATTATTAGTTAGGGGCTGCCTATCCCGATAGTCTACCCTTCCGAGACGTCGGACGGGTAGAAAATCCCGATAGTCGGGCCTTCCGAGGCGTCGGACGGGTAGAAAATCCCGATAGTCGACCCATCCGAGGCGTCGGATGCCTTGCTTATCCCGATAGGCTACCTGTTCAGCGCGATGCGTGCCTGTAGCTCCCAGGTGCGGATGCGGTCCTTGTAGAGGTTGTGGGCGTTCATCTTCACCACGTCGAGCGAGGCGTCGGAGTTGTCGTCCCAGCGGCGGCAGAGGTAGACGACGTCGTAGACGCGGCCTATCTGGAAGCGGCGCGAGAAGGCGAGGCCCAGCGCGTAGTCTTCGCCGTAGCTGGTGTTGGGCACCTTCACTTCGCGCAGCACGGGGGTGTAGAAGGCGCGGGGCGCTCCCAGGCCGTTGATGCGCAGGGCGTTGTTGCGGCCGTTCTCGGGCGTCCATTCGCGGTGGTCAATGATGCCGGGCGGAATCATCTGCATGTCGAAGTTGGTCATCATGTACGTGCCTACGACCATTGCGCAGTTCTGCTCGTAGAAGGCGCGCACCATTGTGGCCAGCGTGTGCTCGTCCTTGTAGACGTCGTCGCTGTCCAGCTGCACGGCGAACTTGCCGCAGCACGGGTGGTGTACGCCCAGGTTCCAGCAGCCGCCGATGCCCAAGTCGTTGCGCTCGGGGATGAGGTGGATGAGGCGCGGGTCACTGCTGAACTCGTCGATGGCTTCGGTGGTGCCGTCGGTGGAGTGGTTGTCGATGACGATGAGGTTGAACTTGAAGTCGGCCTGCTGCGTCAGTACCGAGCGGATGGCGTCGCGGATGGTGCGGATGCGGTTACGCACGGGGATGATGACCGATGCTTCGTACTCAAAGTCGCCGCGGTCGAACTCGATGTGTTCGAACTCTGGCTTCAGGTAGCCGCCCACTTCCTTCAGGTGTTCGGTGCAGGCTGCTTCCATCTCCAGTTGGCGGTTGCGGTTCTTCGGATCCACGTAGTCGAAGATTTTCTCGCCGCTGCGGCGGGTGTCGTTCTCCACTTCGGTGTAGAGGTATTCGTTGATGTGTACCAGCTCGCCGCGTTGCGACAGCTTCAGGCGCAGGTCGTAGAGCCCGGCGAAGCGGTAGTCGGTCTTCATGCGGGCGGCGGCTTCCTTCAGGGCGGCGGTGCGGAGCAGGAGCACGGAGCCGAAGTCGAAGTCGTCGCGCAGCGAGCCTTGCTGGTAGTCGATGACGGGGGCGATGGTTTGCTGGCCGTCCTTCAGCTGGTAATGGTCGGCGTAGGCCATGGCGGCGCCGCTGTCTTCCAGAATGCGCATCATGCGCTCCAGGGCGAACATGCCCAGGCTGAGGATGGTGTCCTTGGTGTAGAGCAGGGTGTAGGGGGCTTCGGCCTGTGCGGCGATGGCTTTCAGGCTCTGGCTGCCGAAGGGATCGGCGGCGGAGAGGAAGCCGCAGCCTGCGGGCAGGGCAGCGGGCGCTTCGGCGCCGAAGAGGATGATTTGTCCGGTCTGGCCGGTGGCTTGCAGGCCTTCAACGGTTTGTACGATGTCACTGTTTCCGGTGTAGAGGAGATAGCTGTCAATCAGTTTCATGATCGTTATTTTTTAGCGGTTATACATTTCTTATTTCTTGGCTTGCAGCAGTGTGACGGTACCGTCTGTGCTGCTGACCAGCACGCGCTGGCCTTCCAGTGGAACGACGGTGTTGATGAGTGAGTTGCCTACCTTGTGCTGCCATATAATGCGGCCTGTCTTTCCGTCCAAAGCGCACACCAGTCCGTCGTTGGTACTGGCGTAGACGATGCCGTCCTTTTCGGGCAGCATGGAGGGGGCGTGCTCGTAGCCGAAGCCGGCGTTCGTGGCCCAGAGTTGACGGGCTTCACCACCCTGCGCTGCGTAGCAGACGATGCTGTCGTTCATGGTCTTGGCGTAGACGCGCTGTCCGTCTTCAGACAGGCCGACGCTCTCACGCACCTGTGACTGGAAGGTGCGCCAGACGGTTTTCCCCGTCCGAAGGTCGATGGCGGTCAGTGCACGTTTGGGGTCGGCGATGAACACTTTGTCGTCAGCCTCCACGGGCCATACGGCGGCAGGCGAGTAGTGCATGCCCGACAGGCCGTGTGTCCACTTCCAGCACTCGCGTCCTGTCTGTCGGTCGAGGGCGTAGAGCGTGTTGTCCCACGCACCGAAGATGACTTTGCCGTCAGCCAGCAGCGGGCGTGTTTCAATATAACCCTGCACGTCGGTGTAGGCCCAGAGCAGCTTGCCGCTCTTCAGGTCGATGGCGCGGAAGGTGTGGTCGCTGGCACCGATGTAGGCCGCACCGTCGGCGATGGCTGCGGCTCCCAGCACGGGTGCCGAGGCATCGAGCGTCCAGAGCAGTTTGCCATCCGTGGCGTTCACGCCGTAGACGCGCTTGTCGGCCGAGCCGAACACCACTACGCCTTCTGCTACGGCCGGAGTACCCACGATGCGTCTTTCAGCGGTGAAGCTCCACAGACGTTTGCCTTTTTTCAGGTTGTAGGCGGTCAGGCAGCCCAGATCGTCGGCAACGAACACTCGTTCGCCGTCCGTGGCAGGCGAGCAGTAGATGCCCACACCGGTCTGCACCGTCCAGGTGGCTTTCACCTGTGGATACGCCTGGTTGACGGAATAGTCAGGGTATTTTTCGGCTCTTCCCTGATGGTCATAGTAGGAATGCGTGAGCGAAATGGCGGCCCATTGCTGCTTCGGTTCGCCGATGCGTTGGGTGAAAACGCGGATGGAATCCGGTCCCACCTCGTAGATGCCGTAACCCGGCTTGCCGTCGGCATCGCGCAGGTTGCTGCGCATCAGGATGCCTGGCAGGCCGTCGTAGCTCAGCTGGCGGTTGCGATGGTAGTGTCCTCCGATGAAGAGACGGACATTGTAGGGGCGCACGGCGTCGGTCACGTCGTACCAGTTGTCCACGTCGCCATCCAGCATGGGGTAATGTGTGACGAGGATGACGGGTGTGTCCTTGCCTGCCTTCTCCATTTCGGCGATCATCCAGCGGATGTCTTGTGGCACCACGTGTCCGTAGGCCATGCGCATCAGCGGCCCCGAGTTGAAGCCCAGGAAGAGGAAGCCCTTGTGCATGAACTCGAAGCGCTCGCCGCCGTAGATGTCGGCGAAGGCGGTGCAGCCCGATTCGCTCCACTTCGTTTCGTGGTTGCCTAGGACGACGTGGTAGGGCGCTTTCAGCAGATCGAGGCACGACTTGACGCGCTCCATGCAGAGGCGGTCTCCATTGTCGGTCAAGTCACCCGTTACCAGCACAAAGTCGATGCTGTCCGTGGCGTTGATTTGGGCGACGGTGCGCAGCAGGTCTTCGGTCGGGTTGGGGTTCCCGGGTGCGAAGTGGATGTCCGTAATCTGTGCGAAGCGGAAGAATTTGTTTTGGGCCTGCATCGTCAGCGGGGCGAGGCAGATAAGCAGTAGTAGGAGGATGAGCCAATTTCGTTTCATAATCTGTTCAGGTTTTGTTTGGGATCATTTATTGTTCTCCGTCGTCGAAGAAAGTCAAGATGGCTTCCATCAGGCGGTTCCGTTCTTCAGCTGTGCGGAGGGTTTCGAAGGGGAAACCTAAGACGCAGGTCTTGTAGGTACCTTTGTAGGCGACACCAGCGCTGAGGTTGTTTTCCGAGTAGCGCATGAAGGTGCAGGCGTCGGGTGAGGCCGGTTCGATGGCGTCAGGGGCTTCCACCACGTAACAATCTGCATTCAGCTCGTTATGAAAACTGTAATCACCGTTCGGCTTGCCAAAAGGAGAGGCAACGCTCTTGACACGTCCTTCGGCGGCAGCCTGGTTGACACGCCATTGGTATTTCAGTACCTCGGTGGCAAACTTCAGGTCGGCCTTGTCGGCCTTGTCGGGCGGTGTCAGGCGGTTATTCCACAGGTCGGTTCCGACGTAAGAGCCGGAGACGAAGAGGTTTCCGCCCTGCTGGCAGTAGGCGGTGATGGCCTGCTGCATGGGCTGGCTGAAGGTTTTGAACTTCAACGGTTTCACGCCGCCACGTCCCATCTTGGTTTGGCATTCCTTGCCTAGGATGAGGTCGGCGTAGGCGTAGTCATTCATACTTACGGAGCCTTCCTCCACCGTTTCGTCGCTACATGATACGAAAGAATAACCTGCCTGGAGAATAGCTGCACCATGTATGGCGGGGTAGTCGAATGTATTTCCTGCAATAACTTGCGTTTCATAGTTGCCGTAGCTGTCGCCGAAGCCTGAAGCATCGTCGTCCATCCAAGGAATTGTGCGGCGGAATTCTTTCATCTTGCCGATGTAGCTGATGTCTTTTATGTAGGGTACACCGTGGTCAAGATCGTCGAGGAAGCCTGCCAGCAGCGTGTCTGCAGGGGCAGGCGCCACGAAGTCGGCGGGTGCGCTGATACGGTCGAAGCCGTTAATTACCAGTACTGTACCCTTAGGTTGGAAGGCGCGACCGGCAGAAAGAATCTCGGAGGGGAAGCTCTCGCCGCCCTTGTTCACAGCTGTTACCTTAAAGCTGCAAACGACTCCTGCGGGGAGGGTGGTGCGATAGCTGTTCTTGTCGACTAGTACACCGTTGTCGAAATCGCCGTCGCCGATGCGAGTGTAGACGATGTATTTCTCGGCATTGGCTGTCGGCTCCAGCGGGTCGGCTACGGGCTGCCAGGTGAGCTCGATTTCGTTCTCGCTTACGTTGCGGATGGCAAAGTGGTCGACAGGTAGCGGTTGTACAACGTAATCCATGTGATATTGTGAGCAGATAAACTGTAACATGCCCTTATAGACGGCACGGCTCACGGTAAAGCGGAAACGCGGATCGAGGCCGTAGCGCATGTCGGCGAAGTTCTGATGGGAGAGAAGTTCGAGCAGCATGGTGGGGACGCGTGGCACGCGTGCCTCGAAGTAAGATTGGTTCCACATGCCGCGGCGACTCCATTTCGGCTCGTAGAGCGTGCGGACGTCGCGGATGATATTCGATTGGATGAGATCGGTCAGGTCGTGTGACAAGTAGCGGGAAGCCCCGTTGGCAAACACACCGTTGTAAGCATCTGTCTGATAGATGCCCAAAGTGCCGATGATAGAGTCGTTGAATGTGGTGCCTGCATCAGAATGGAAGGCGAAGGCCAGGTCGATGGGGATGTTCAAGCCTTTTTCGTTTGGATTGACAGAAGATCCTCCAGCCAGATAGTTCACCCAAATACCACGACATTTGTAGTCGTCGGTATAGTCGTTCTGTCCGTTGCTTTCAGAATAGATACTATCGGGTATGCCGGCCCATTGCAACCAGTAGCGGGCAGCTTCACAGAAGCGTGGATAGCCACTGGGTATAGCGGGTATATCGGCTGAATGCTGTCTCACTTCTTGTCGTTTCTGTCCGTTGTCCGTATTGGCGGCCTTGTCTGAACTCTTCAGATTCTCGGTACTCCCTTTATCCGAAAGGCTGCGGGCAATGTTGCCCATACCTCCACCAATCTTTACGGCATCGGCAGTGATGATTTTGCCTGCTTTGGAGCTGCGGTTGCTCAGCACTACTTTATAGCAGTTGTGCTTGCCTGCGTCGAAGCTGAACGTGCCCAGATAGATCCAGGTACCTCCACCCATCTGCTGGTTCACCTTGAATTGGGTACTACCGCCCTTGTGGTAGACGGTATAGAGAGCCTCGTCTGTACTGTTGGGCAATGTCTGATAGGATACATAGACGGCATATTGACCGCTTTGAGGAATATCGGGTATCCATTCAGCGGTACTTTCCTTTCCTTTCTTGATGGTTTCGGTCATGCGATAGGTACCTTCCTTGAAAGGGTTGGTGAAGTCGGTGTATAGTGTGTGCAGGTGTGCGAAGCCTTCTCCTTGGCCTTGAGTCCATACTTTATCGCCATTCCTTTCTGTATAGAGGGAGGCTCTGGCCAGATAACCGTCGTTGTCCACGATGACTTCTTCGTGCTGGCAATCACGTTCGCGGGGGAGTAGTACGTTGGCACCCGCATTCTCGAGCATGGGGACGAGGAAGGGGAGTACGTAACTCTGCGTGTAGAGGTCTTCTACCGTCTGGAAGATGCGTGCACGTTGCCACTCCCAGCGTGTCAGCTTCTGCTCGTAGTAGAAACCATGACTTTGCCAGAGTGCGATGTGGCGGTTGTGGAGTCCATTGGTGGGCGTATAGGCTTCGGATACTCTGCTCACTAATGGCTTGTCGCCTGCGGGTGCAAAGGTCTTGGCTTTCTTGTCGGGTTTGTTGCGCAAGGCTTGAGGAATAAGCTCCTCGATGCGTCGTTTGTTGGTATATATCTCCAGCTTGTGCGAAGCAAATTCGGCGGGAAGCAGGTGTTGCACACCGTCGTATATTTCGGCCACGTTGTCTTCTCGAAAAGGAATATAGGCGCAATTCATGTTGGCAAAGAGTTGCAAGGTCTTTCCGCTGACGGCTATGGAGTCGATTTGGATGCGCCCTATCGAAACTTCCTTTCGAGCAATGTCGTCCAGGTATTTTCCGATGTGTTGTCGGATATCCATAGAAAGCTCTTGTGCACTTCCTGCCTGTGGAAGGAGGGAAGCGGCGAAGAGAGCAGGCCAGATATATTGTTTTGCTTGCATAGTGGATTGGAGTTAAGTTAATTATAACGGTTTTTATTGTTTTGAATAAGCAGGCAAAGTCCAAGGGCTGTAATCAGTGCATTGATGATGAGCAGTTCGAAGCTGATCTGATAGCCGCCGAACCATGCCTCGCTATGGCTTTGCAGGATGTAGCAGAGGATGGGCGAAGCGACGGCCACCAGCGGTACCCATCGGTCGTGGACAGGCTTCTTGCAGGCCATGCCGAAGATGAACATGCCGAGGATGGGGCCGTACGTGTAGGCGGCAAGGCTATAGACGGCGTTGATGGCACTGTCGTCGTTCAGTTCATAGAAGATGACGATGACAATCACCATGAGCAGCGACATGATGAAATGCACCAGTTTGCGTGTCAGGGTCAGGTCTTTGTCGTTTTGTTTCTCGTTCGCCTTCAGGATGTCGATGGTGAACGAGGTGGTGAGCGCCGTCAGGGCGGAGCCGGCGGCAGAATAGGCAGAAGCTATCAGCCCGATGATGAAGATGATGCCAATAAAGAGCGGAAAGTCTTCGCTCCATGCCACTTTGCCGAACAGGGCGTCGCCTGCTATCGGGCCTTCCTGGCTCAGGTTGGTGTCGGCATACATGTAGAGCAGCGTACCCAATACGAGAAACAGGCCGATGACGAAGATTTGGATAAACGAACTCAGAATCATGTTCTTCTGCGACTCGCGGAAGTTCTTGCAGCTCAGGGTGCGTTGCATCAGGTCCTGGTCGAGGCCTGTGCAGGCGATAATCATGAATACGCCGGCGATGAACTGCTTCCAGAAGTAGCGGCCGTCGTTGGGGTCGTCGAAGAAGAACAGTTTGCTGGTGGGGTGACTGGCCACGGCCGCAGGAAGCTCGCCGAAACTAATCTGCAGGTTATTGGCGATGACCACGATGCAACTGATGACCGACACCACGAGGCAGAGGGTTTTCAGAGAGTCTGTCCAGATGAGCGATTTCACGCCTCCTTGGAAAGAATAGAGCCAGATGAGCGCTACCGTCAGCACTACGTTGAGTGAGAACGGCACGTGCAGGGGAGCGAACACCAGCGTTTGCAACACGACGCACACCACAAAGAAGCGGACAGAAGCCCCCAGCATCTTGGATACGAAGAAGAACCAAGCCCCTGTACGGTAGGAGGCCAATCCGAAACGACTTTCCAAGTAACCATAGATGCTGACAAGGTTCATCTTGTAAAACAAAGGTATCAGTACGAGTGCCACGAGGATAGAGCCTACAAAGAAGCCCAGCACCATCTGCATGTAGGAATATCCGCCCGCCAGTACGGCGCCAGGCACGGAAATGAAGGTCACGCCCGAGATGGTAGCTCCAATCATGGCCAGTGTCACCATGTACCAGGACGACTTGCGGTTGCCTGTAAAGAAGCCGGCATTGTCAGCCTTGCGCCCTGTTATCCAAGAAATGATGAATAGCAGTGCGAAGTAGCATGCGATGGTAGCGAGTATGATCCAAACGGTAGTCATATTTAGTATTCTTTTGTTCTTGTTTGGGAAAGCATCGTTTTCCTGGTCGGAAAACAGTGCTTTCGGGTTGAAAAAACAATGCTTTCTCTTTGGTTATTCTTCGTAGAGCAAATAGGGCTTGCGCTGCTCCTTGAATTTCTTTACGTCGTCTTGCCACATGGCTTTGATTTCTTCGGCACTTTTTCCGTCTTCAATCATCTTGCGCACGTAGTCTACACCTATCAGTTTCTCGAAAAAGGAGCGGAAGAAATAGTCGTCCATGTTCAGGTTGCGGTAGGCGTCGATGACATAACTTAGGTCTACGCCCCGTTTCCAAATCTCTTCATCGCTCATGTTGCTTAGATCCACGCCGTAGCACAACTTGTTGAGCTGAGGCGGGTTCTTGGCGCCTGGCACGCTTCGTGGCGTAAAGCTGAAATCGTAGCCCTTCATGTTGGGATGGCCATATACTTGGAAAGGCTTGTCCGTTCCTCGTCCCAGGCTGACGGGCGTTGCCTCGAAGTAGCAGGTCGAGGGGTACAGATAGACGGATTTCATGTTCGGAAGGTTGGGCGACGGAGCGATGGGCAGCCTGTACATCGTCTGGTGCGTGTAGTTCTTGCAAGGGATGACGGTCACGTCACACACACGAGAGGCAGGCAGCCAACGCTCGCCGTTGACCATCAGGGCCAGTTCGCCTAGCGTCATGCCATGTACGATGGGGATGGGCAGCCAGCCAACTCCTGACTTGTGCTTCATGTCCAGTATCGGGCCGTCCACGTAGTGCCCGTTGGGGTTGGGACGGTCGAGTATCAGCATCTTGCGGTTATACTCGGCACAGGCGTCCATCAGGCGACACATGGAGGCATAGTAGGTGTAGTAGCGAAGTCCCACGTCTTGGATGTCGACGATGAGGATGTCGAATTTGCGCATGGATTGTTCGCTTGGCTTACCTAGCTTGCCGTCGTAAAGCGACAGGATAGGTACTCCCGTCTTCGAATCTACGGAACTTGATACATGCTCGCCTGCATCTGCATTGCCTCGGAAACCATGTTCGGGCGAAAAGATGGCCACTACGTTGAACTTGTTCTCCAGCAAGACATCCACTAAGTGTTTGTTGCCAATCATACCCGTGTGATTAGAAAAAACGGCAATCCGTTTTCTCTTCAGAATGGGGAAGTATTCGGAGGTTTGCTCGTCGCCAAGGATGATCCTGCCTTCTTGGCTTCGGCATTCGTAGCACCAGCATAGGATGGACAATAAGAATATGAGAATTTTTTTCATGGTTGTCTGTGGATTGTTTTTTGTTTCACATTCTACAAAGATAGGAATTATTCTTATGTCAGGAATACATATTCAATCATTTTACAGGTTGGTAATGGTTCGTTTAAGGTAACGTTAGATTGGAAATAGTAAGAAAAGAACCCCGCTGTAGCTGGTACAGTAGGGTTCTTTTGACTATCTGTTCACTTATTTCCAGCCAATATTTTGTTCTAAGTTTGGATTGAGGGTAATTTGTCCACTAGGTATCGGGTAGAGGTAATGTTTTTTGTCGTAAACACGTTCATTGTTTCCATATCCGTCTACATAGTTTCCATCCAGTGTCAATCCGCATTCTGGATCGTTTACATAGTTGGCTCCCAGTCGAATATCAGGATTCTTGCTGGTATCCAACTTGTCAAGTTGATGCCAGCGGATGAGGTCCCAATAACGGAAATCATTGTCGAGCATCAGTTCGCAACGGCGTTCACGACGGATTTCCCAAATCAGAGGGCTTACACCCATATCGTTATCGCCTGCGTCGGCAACGTCGACCGTGATAGAGGGAAGGCCAGCACGACTCTTCAGTTTGTTGATAGTCTTGTTCAGATCATCGTTTGTAATAGTACCTAACTCAGCCTTTGCCTCGGCATAATCTAGGTAAATTACAGACAACCAATAGAGTGGAGCTGATGTGTAGTTCTTGCCACCTGTTTCACGATAAGTTGGATCAATGTTTACATTATCGAATTTACAGATACCATAGCCGCTGGAAGCTGTCATGGCTATACCGCCTGCAATGCGTTGCCATGCATGGCCTTGGTAACAAAGTACAGAGTCGATTATCTGACCTAAACGCTTGTCGCGTACTTCCAACAGGTTTTGGATATTCAGATGTTGAGCGCCATCGCTGGCTGACAATTTCATGATACCTGCATCTGTATTGTCATATGATGTGTTGGCCGCAGTCTTTCCATCCAAGAACAAGAAGGAGTCGAAAGCATCTTTTGAGATACCGTCCATCTGAGTACTGCTACAAGTGTAATTAATTGTGGAGTGTCCGAAATAATCTTTCTTGTATTCTTTGTAGAAAATGATTTCGGAGTTTCCTGACAATGTCTCAGAGTTGTAGATAGCACGATAACTGGCTATATCTGAACCCAGTGTATAGTCTGGCATGATTTGTTCGCAGGCTTCTACACAAGCTTGTAAGAACCGATTGGCTCCTTCCAAATCAGCAGGTTTTCCATTCTCTTCTTGTGTGCGATATTTGCGGAAAGTACCTTCCCACAAGCAGATTTGGGATTTTAAGGCATTAGCCATGTTGCGTGACCATGTCGTTTGTGAATTGACATCTTCGATGTTGTTGCAGGCAAAATTCAAGTCCTCTAAAACCTTGTCCATGATTTCATCACGATCCTCACGCGCGGCATACAGTAACGGATCATTTGTGTCGGGTACATGATCGAGCCATGTACAGTCTCCGAACTTACGAACCAAATCCCAATATTGCCAGCCACGCATCAGGCGTGCTACACCTATCCAATGGTTTTTTGTAGCCTCATCCATGTCTGTTGCTTGAGTAGTCAAGGAGCTGATCATGGCATTGGCGCGACGTATTTCATCCCAAGTAGATGACCAGTTACTGTCCGAAGCAGGAACATTGATGTATTTCCAATTTTTGAATCCAGCACCTATTTGATCGTCACTGAGAGAGGTAAAATAGAAATCTCCACTTCCACCGCTATTTCCATAACCAGTGAATAAATTATAGAAAGTGGCGGCATAACCTTCTACGCTGGATGGATTATTCCAGAATAAAGGACTATCTGTAAATTTGTCGAGTGGTTCTTTATCGAGCATGTCAGTACAGCTTGACAATGAAAGCGAACCAAGCAATAGTGCACTATATAAAAATGTTTTCTTTTTCATGATTCTTGTCTTTAAAGTTTAGAATGTTACTTGGAGTCCGAATGAGATGGTACGTGTGATCGGTGCTACACGTCCCCATACACCATTACTGTTGCTGCCCGTATCGCTGGCATCGATTTCAGGGTCTACTGGTGCATAACTGTTGTTAATCAACTCACAAAGATTCTCAGCAGTGAAATAGATACGTGCTTTCTGCATGAAACATTTTTTAGTCCATTCTTGAGGCAGGGTATAACCTACTGTTAAGTTCTTGAAACGCAGGTATGAACGGTCGATCAAATATTTACTTTGAGGATAGAAGTTGTTCTTTCCATCTGCGATGCCAGAAACTGTTCCTCCACTTCCGTTGCCTGGATATAAACGTGGGTAGAAAGCATCAGTGTTTTCTTCTGTCCAGTAATCCATTTGGTTGGCATAGATACCATCAGCACCACGTGAGAATGGCATTACGAATGCACCTGTTGACCACTGATCCCATTTACCTACGCCTTGGAAATACATGTCGAGATCAATACCTTTCCATGAGCCTCCCAGGCGGAATCCATATTGGAAGCGAGGAGTAGAGTTACCAATAACTTTCAGGTCACCCATGTCATCTTTAGTACCGTTTCCGCCATCGATGACTCCATCTCCGTTTAAGTCTTTGAATTTAATATCGCCGGGGCCATATTCAAATGTACCTCCACTGACAAGACCATCTTGATTAGCTACGCCTTGTGCATAACCTGTACGATTGCCGTTGGCATCGTAAGTGAAGTCGTCTTTTGTGAAATAACGATCAGTCTCAAAACCATATATATCTCCATATACCTTACCGCTAAAGTAATCGCTTAGGATACCACTTGGGTTATTCCAGTTAGTTACGACTGTTTTATAGTCAGAAAGGTTTCCGTTTGCGTATACAGTAAAGTCACCAAATCGCTTGTTCCAGCTGACGTTCAATTCCCAACCGCGTGTGCGGAGTGAGCCTGCGTTGGTATAGGGCTCGGTTGTTCCCAACATGTCGGGCAGAGTTACACCTGGAGCCAACATATCCAATGTTTTACGTTGATACCAGTCAAATGATACATTCAGTTCGTTGTTCATGAAACCTAAATCCAAACCGATATCAAAGGTGCGGATACGTTCCCATGTCAATGTGCTGGATACCAACGATGGAGTATCATACATGTTTACAAAAGTCCCGTCACTTCCCAGCCAATATCTATCGCTTAATGAATTGATGGTTGAGATAAACATGTCTTCGCCGACAGCTTCATTACCGATTTCTCCGAAAGAAGCACGGAGCTTACCATTGCTGATGATATTACGCAGATTGTCGAAGTAACCTTCTTGGCTGAAACGGTAACCTAATGAACCTGACGGAAAGAAAGCCCAGCGGTCACTGGAGGGGAAAGATGAAGAACCGTCGAGGCGGCCGTTCAATTCCAATAACCAGATTTCATTCCAGTTGTAATTGATTCGGCCGAAATAACCTGCTGTAGCAGAGTGGATATGACGTCCGCTAACCGTTTGTGTTCCATTGGACAGATTGAATTCGGGCTGATCTGGATTCAGTAAGCCTTCTCTCTTAGAACGATGCCAATAGTATTCTTCTCCTTCTGCATTACCACCGACCATAATGTTAAAGTTATGTTTATTGGCCAAGGTAAATTCATAATTGGCATAGAGGTTAAAAGCATAAGAAGTCGTCTTTTCGCTTTGTTGCTGCAGATAAGAGTCGGTTTGGATATCTGTTGGAGCGGACATATTACCCCATGTATTATATCCTGAAACCGGCAGACCTACCATATCTTGGAAAAGATTTTTTACGTTATAAGTATAGTCTGCGTTTACGGTCAAGCCTTTAGCTAGTTTTGCTTTTGCAAAACCTGTCATGCGGACATAGTTAGTAGAGGTTTCTGTGTCACCAGCTTGCTTCAGATACATAATGGTATTGCGCAAGTCTGTACCGTTGATGGTACCCAATGGTTCAAAGAAACTTCCCCATCTCCACATATATTGATAGGGAGTACGACGTGTATTCGGTTCTGTATAAGTACGATCTGTGAAATTGAATCTACCACCAATTTGTAACCAGTCGGTTACGTCAGAGGTGATATTTGCGTTTACATTGTAACGTTTCAGTTGGTCTGGATTAAAGTTGAGTTGTCCTTCTTTCTTGTCATAACCAACAGATAGATAGTAGGTTGTTTTCCCGCTGGTACCCTGTACATTTACGTTATGACTTTGTGAGGGGGCCCAATTTTGATACATAATGCCTACGACATCCCAATCAGCATAGAACATGGCAGTACCTGTTGTAGGATCCAAGTAATAGTCTCCTACATTATCCATACTTTGGAAGGGCTGCATTTCACGATATCCAGCTTTTTTATGGCCGTGTTGTTCTTGCCAGGCTTCGGCATAGGGGAGCATCTTGTCCAAATACATACCAAATAATTCGGGATCTGTACCATTACGTTCGTTGACTTCAATTAAAGCTCTTAATTGGGATGGTACGTCTGCATAGTCAGGCAAAATGCTTGGAGTGCTCCATGCAAAATTGTTAGAGTAGTTAATCGTAAATTTATCTTTTTTAGTACCTTGTTTGGTTGTGATTAATACCACACCAAAAGCTGCGCGCGAGCCGTATATGGAGGTAGAGGCAGCGTCTTTTAGAACGGAAACGCTAGCTATGTCTTGTGGATTGATGAGCGAAAGGTCATCCAAGGGTACACCATCGACGATAATCAAGGGGTTACTGGTTTCGCTATTACTCAGTGTACCTACACCACGAATTGTCATACTCGGCTGCTCATTAATACCTCCTTGTGTATTCAGAATAGTCAAGCCGGGAACTACACCTTGTAAAGCTTTGGTTACATCCATTTGGGGCTTGGCTTCCAATGCTTTATTTACATCTACTGTAGAAACAGCACCTGTTACATTGACTTTCTTTTGTGAACCGTAACCTACGACCACAACTTCGTCCAACATTTCATTGTCTTCCGTAAGTATGACTTTGATGGTGCTTTGTTGAACTTTGATTTCTTGTGATTTGTACCCGATGAATGATATTTGCAGGATGGCTCCCTGTTGTACGTTCAAGGTGAATTTTCCGTTTATGTCTGTCAGGCTACCGTTGCTGGTTCCTTTTTCCAGAACATTTGCGCCAATAATAGGTTCTCCGTTGTGGTCAGTTACCAGTCCGTTTACGGTTATTGTTTGCATTTGTTCTGTAATCCCTAAGTTTTGACTTGGAATGGTAGGGATGGCATAGATTTGTCCATTGCCGAAGAGCAGTGTGCCACATATGGCTGCTGCAGTGAGAAGTTTACCTCTGTAGGTAAATCTCGTTTGTTTGTGATCTTCATTCATAAAAGAAAGGATTTTAAGTTGGTTGGTAATAAGGGTCTGACAAGGTTGTATTCCAAAATGGCGGATAATTGCTTGCCTGTCCTGTGAATAAGTGCTGTTCCTGATATTGAACGAATCAGGTTGATTTGTAAAAAGTCCTCTTATTTATATTCATAGGCACATTGTTTTTAAGGGTTAACTTGTTAATTGTTGTTTCTAAATCAGAAAATGTTTATAATATGGGTTCACATTTTCTTTTGTGTCTCAACAAAGGTATTTTATTTTTTTTTAAATGAAACATTATTCTTGCCTTATTTAAGTATCGGATACATGTTTTTATGTTTTTTTAAACAATGGCACGATGTGTTTTCTGACCTGTAAAATTGTGAATATCTTGATAGACAGATGTGGGTATGGTGTTGTAGAAAATAGCTCTCTTATAGGGATTTGTCGTGTGGGGGTATTGTATTATACCTCTTCTCTATTCATTGCATGGTATTCTATCAGACCGTTGATGGAAGTTTCTTCTATTGTTTTTAGGTCGATACCAAATTCTTTGGCTGTTTCACGTAACAACTCGGCATAATAGTGGGCGAGCGAGCCAACAAAGCGGACAGGGTAGTTTTGATAGTCGTATTGGCAGACATTGCGTGTAAAGAAGCTGCGTAGATTGCTGGTAATGAGGTTGTAGACGTAGTCTTCATTCAGATAGTCTGCTAAGAAATAAGAAACAGTGGCTAGAAAGCGGTTTGGGAAGGGACGGTTGTAAACAGACTCCATTACTTCGTTGGCGTTGATGCGGAACTTGTCGTAGAAATCATTCGTGATGTCTTTGGGAGCAAGGCCTTTTAATACGTCGGACAGAAAGTGCTTGCCCATAACAGCTCCACTGCCCTCATCTCCCAAGATGTAGCCACCCGCTTTGACGTTTTTGGCAATGATTTTTCCGTCATAGAAACATGAATTAGAGCCTGTTCCAAGAATGCATGCTATGCCTGCTTCACACTTGAAGAGGCCTCGGGCGGCAGCCAACAGGTCGCTTTCTACTTGGATGGGGGTCTTAAATTGGGCTACAAGTGATGCACCCAATATGTTTTTCTTTTCATGGGAGGAACATCCGGCTCCGTAAAAATATACCTGCTCCAATTTTTTCTTGAAAAATAGCTCAGGCAGTCCCAGCCGTACGCTTCGGCTGATCTCGCGTCGGGTTTGGAAGAAAGGGTTGAGGCCTTCAGTAAAGGCTCTTTGTATCAAGTTGTTATCCTCGACTAAAACCCACTCTGTCCGAGTTGAACCGCTTTCAGCTATTAATTTCATGGTATGGTCGTTTTAGATTTACGTACAAATATATAGTTTTTTTTAGATATTCCTATTCCTTTTTAAAGGTTTCTTTTCAATTATAGGGATTCAAACATTAGTGTCCACTAAAAAATCATAGAAGTTCTTTGAAATAATTGAAATTCAATTTGTTATAGGAGATTTTGGGAAGAACGGATTTGAATTTACTTTTGTGGTAATTTTCAGACCGTTATGCATAAAGACCCATATATTTTTGCCCAATTAGTTAAGTTTCTTGACCGAAGTAAATTCAATCGTATCGTTACAAAGTATGAAGGCGATAAATATATCAAAAGCTATACCTGTTGGAATCAACTACTTACGATGATGTTCGGTCAGCTATCTAATCGAGAGAGTCTCAGAGATTTGATTGTGGCTATGGAAGCTCATGCTGGAAAACTTTACCATCTCGGAATCGGGAAGTCTGTAACTCGGAGCAATCTTAGTAAGGCTAATGAGCAACGTAACTACCGCATCTTCGAAGAATACGCAACATTCATGATTGCCGAGGCTCGCAAGCGTAGAATCAATAAAATATTCGAACTTGACGGTCATGTTTATGCATTTG
>ERZ780198.80-NODE-80-length-98461-cov-12.904945_pt1 | contig 98461 bp, 96 predicted proteins | sample MGYA00510979_ERZ780198 | MGnify/ENA primary metagenome ERZ780198 (study PRJEB29588, sample SAMEA2158039) | human gut metagenome | biome: human gut; feature: human-associated habitat; material: faeces | place: Denmark | collected 2008/2010 ...
GACTTAACCCAACATCTCACGACACGAGCTGACGACAACCATGCACCACCTGTCTCAACTTCCCCCGAAGGGTACCTGATGTATCTCTACTTCGTTAGTTGGATGTCAAATCCTGGTAAGGTTCTTCGCGTTGCGTCGAATTAAACCACATAATCCACTGCTTGTGCGGGCCCCCGTCAATTCCTTTGAGTTTCAACCTTGCGGTCGTACTCCCCAGGTGGAATACTTATTGTGTTAACTGCGGCACGGAAGGGGTCAGTCCTCCCACACCTAGTATTCATCGTTTACAGCGTGGACTACCAGGGTATCTAATCCTGTTTGCTCCCCACGCTTTCGCGCCTCAGCGTCAGTTGTCGTCCAGCAAGCCGCCTTCGCCACTGGTGTTCCTCCTAATATCTACGCATTTCACCGCTACACTAGGAATTCCGCTTGCCTCTCCGATACTCAAGGGATACAGTTTTGAGAGCAGTTCATGGGTTGAGCCCATGGATTTCACTCCCAACTTGCATCTCCGCCTACACGCCCTTTACACCCAGTAAATCCGGACAACGCTTGCCACCTACGTATTACCGCGGCTGCTGGCACGTAGTTAGCCGTGGCTTTTTCTCCAGGTACCGTCACGTCCTTCGTCCCTGGTAAAAGAAGTTTACAACCCGAAGGCCTTCTTCCTTCACGCGGCGTTGCTGGGTCAGGGTTTCCCCCATTGCCCAATATTCCCCACTGCTGCCTCCCGTAGGAGTCTGGGCCGTATCTCAGTCCCAATGTGGCCGTTCATCCTCTCAGACCGGCTACTGATCGTCGCCTTGGTGAGCCGTTACCTCACCAACTAGCTAATCAGACGCGAGGCCATCTTTCAGCACATAAAGCTTTGACTTCCAGGAGATGTCTCCCAAAAGTGTCATGCGGTATTAGCAGTCGTTTCCAACTGTTGTCCCCCACTGAAAGGCAGGTTCCTCACGCGTTACTCACCCGTTCGCCACTAAAGTTAAAACCGAAGCTCTAACTTCCGTTCGACTTGCATGTGTTAGGCACGCCGCCAGCGTTCGTCCTGAGCCAGGATCAAACTCTCAAAAATTTGTATCTAAACTCCAAAGAGCTTAAATCAAGTTTCTGAACAATTTGCTTCTAGCAAAATTACTCAAGAATTTTCGTTGGCTGTTTTTTCGCTTACGCTTAAACAATCCATTTATTGTCCAAGGTGTCTTTTATAATCGTCTGCGTTATTCAATTTACAAGATACAGCTGTTCGTTTTGCGTTCACATTCGTCCCGCAGCGAACTTTCATATGTTAGCACAACTTTTTCCCTTTGTCAAGAACTTTTTCCAAATTCTTACAAAGTTTTTTGTGCGCCGCCCTCGTGGACAGCTTGCTTATAATACCATCCAAAGTTCGCTTTGTCAAGGGTTTTTTACATTTTTGGCCGTCTTTTTTATTGTTTTCTACTCAGAGACGACCGTCTCTGGAGGAAAGATTGTTGCTGATCTCCGTCAGGGCGTCCCCTGCGTCAATGCTGGTTTCGTCCTGCATTGCCAGATCTCCCAGACTGACCATGCCGCAAAGCCTGCCGTTCTCCATGACGGGCAGCCTTCTGATCTGTTCCCTGCCCATCAGTCCCGCCGCAAGGGCGACCTCCATGTCCGGCCGGGCGGTGATCACCTTCGCCGTCATCACGTCCCGGACGGGCGTGGACGAGGCCGACCGTCCGGCGGCCAGACACCGGGTGACGATGTCCCGGTCGGTGATCAGGCCGCACAGTCTTCCGTCGGTGCCGCACACGGGCAGCGCCCCAATATTGTAGCGGCCAAGCGTCCGCGCCGCCACCGCCACGGATTCCTCCGGATTGATCCGGATGACCGGATTTGTCATAACATCCCGCAATTTCATTGTCATTCCTCCTTTTGGACGGAGTATTGACATGTTTTCGGCGGTCTATTCCTTATGTATAGAAAATACGGGAGAGCCGGCGGCTCTCCCGTACATAATTTTATGGAATTATTCCTTCACCAGCAGCTCCGCGATCTGGATGGCGTTGGTAGCGGCGCCCTTGCGGACCTGATCGCCGCAGCACCACAGGCACAGGCCGTTGTCATCCGTCAGGTCGGGACGGATGCGGCCAACGAACACGATGTCCTGATCGGAGGTGTCCAGGGGCATGGGATACTGCTTGTTTTTCAGGTCGTCCACCAGCTTGCAGCCGGGCGCCTTGGCGATGACCTCCCGTGCCTGCTCCACGGTGACCGGCACATCAAAGTGGCAGCTGACGGAAATGGAGTGGCTGCGCACAACAGGAACGCGGACGCAGGTGCAGCTGACCTTCAGCTCCGGCAGGTGCATGATCTTGCGCCCTTCGTTCTGCATCTTCATTTCCTCGCTGGTGTAGCCTTCGAACTGCTCGCCGCCGATCTGGGGGATCAGGTTGAAGGCGATCTGGTGGGAAAACACCTTCGGCTCGTAGGTCTTCCCCTCCCGCAGTGCCTCCACCTCATTCATCAGTTCGATGGGGCCGCCCGCGCCAGCGCCGGAAACCGCCTGATACGTGGAAGCGGTCATGGTGCGGATGGGGGCGATGGTATTCAGAGCATTGACGGCAGTGACGGTGATGATGGTGGAGCAGTTGGGGTTGGAGATGATGCCCTTGTGGTTCTTCACGTCCTCGGGGTTGACCTCCGGCACGATCAGCGGCACCTCAGGATTCAGGCGAAACGCGGAGGAATTGTCCACGAACACCGCGCCGGAGGCAACGATGGCGGGGGCAAACTTCTTGGCGATGTCATTTTCCGCCGCGCCCAGAACGATGTCCACGCCCTTGAATGCTGTGTCGGCGGCTTCCTGAATGGTCACGTCCTCACCGCGGAACTTCACGGTTTTGCCCGCGCTCCGGGCGGAGGCCAGCGGAACCAGCTTCCCGACGGGGAAATTGCGTTCCTGCAGAACCTTGATCATTTCCTGTCCCACAGCGCCGGTCGCGCCAAGGACGGCTACGGTATAGGTTTTCATATATTCATTCCTCCCACACATTATTTTACAAAGCTGTTGTACAGAACCCGGATGGCTTCCTTGAAGTCCTTGTTGTCCACGCCGAAGATGATGTTCAATTCGTCAGGGCCCTGGTTGATCATACGGATGTTGATGCCGCTTTCGCCCAGCGCCTTGAAGATCCGGCCGGAAATGCCGGGACGGAAGGCCATCTTCCGGCCGACGGCGGCGACCACGGCAATGTGGTGGTGGACGTCCAGCGTATCCGGCTGGGCTTCCTTTTTGATCTCCGCCATGATGGTGTACAGCTCCTTCTCAACCGCGGCGGTGGGAAGCACGACGGACACGTTGTCAATGCCGTTGGGAACGTAGTCCACGGAAATGTTATGCCGTTCCAGCACCGACAGAACTCTGCGCAGGACGCCGACCTGATTGCTCATGCCCCGCTTGGTCAGAGAGATGATGGAAAAGTCCTTTTTGCCCGTAATGCCGGTGATGAACCGGTCGGGGTCAACGTCGCCGGAGAAGAACTCCTGGATCATGGTGCCGGGGGCGTCCGGGTCGTTGGTGTTGCGGATGTTGACGGGGATATTCTTTTCCCGCACCGGGAAAATGGAATCCTCGTGAAGCACCTGGGCGCCGGAATAGCTCAGCTCCCGAAGCTCGTCGTAGGTGACCTCGGGGATGGCCTGGGGATCGTCCACGATCCGGGGGTCGGCCATGAGAATGCCGGACACGTCCGTCCAGTTTTCGTACACGTCCGCGTCCAGCGCCGCCGCCGCCAGCGCGCCGGTGATGTCGCTGCCGCCACGGGAGAAGGTATGGATGGCGCCGTCGGGCATGGCGCCATAGAAGCCGGGGATCACCGCGCCATAGCCAAGCAGCACCTGATTGCGCAGCGCCTTGTAGGACACCTCCCGGTTCACGGTGCCGTCCATGTTGAACATTACCCAGTCTGCCGCGTCCACGAACTGGAAGCCCAGGTACGCCGCCATCAGTTTGGCGGAGAAATACTCGCCCCGGCTGACCAGCTCCTCCTGGGTCACTTCCTTCGCGTCGATGCGCTTTTTCAGAGCCTCCAGCTCCGGCTCCAGCGCCAGGTCAAGCCCCAGCTCATCCCGGATGTCCAGATAGCGGGACGCGATCATGTCAAAAATGCTGCTGCAGTCCACGCCGTACTGGACGTGGGCATAGCACAGATAGAGAAGGTCGGTCAGCTTATGGTCATTGCCGAACCGCTTGCCCGCGGCGGAGACCACCACGACCCGGCGCTCCGGGTCGGCCAGAAGGATATCCCGTACCTTGCGGTACTGGCCGGCATCCGCCATGGAGCTGCCGCCGAATTTGACTACTTTCATTTTCTGTTCCTCTCTGTCACTCTCAGTCATCCGCGAATTGCCGCGGCGAATGCGTTGGGATTCTCTTTCAGCCATGCGTGCATTGCGGCAACGGATACCGGCGCGGTCACCGCCGCGCTGCCCCAATGCTCCTTTGTCTCGCCGTTCCAGTTACCGCGAACGTACCATGTCAGCTTCTCGTCGTTCACAGCCGCCGCACGGCCGCCGTAGGGGGCGTAGAAGCCCTTCCCGGCAAGAACGTCCACCAGATCCTGCACCACATTGTATGCGGTGGGGTACCGGCCTGCGCCCTGACCGAAGAAGCTCATGCGCTGGGAAGTCTCGCCGACGAAGGTGATTAAATTGTAGTTCATTGGAACGGCGGCTTCCGGCTCGCCATCTTTGACCAGCGTGGGCTGGACGTAGGCGCTGATGACGCCGTTTTCCCGCTTGCCCGTGGCGATCAGCTTGCACACAAGGCCGTGGGCTTTGAAGTTCTCCACGTCTTCGGCCTTGATATTGCGAATGCCCGCCACGGGGACGGTTCCCTTATCCAGACTCACGCCGAAGGCAATGTTGGCGGACAGAATGGCCTTGTGCCATGTGTCGATGCCGTCCACGTCGGTGGAGGGGTCGGCTTCGGCGTAGCCCAGCGCCTGCGCCTGTTTCAGCACATCGTCGTAATTGAGGCCCTGACGGGTCATGTTGTCGAGAATATAGTTGCAGGTGCCGTTCATGATGCCGCCGACCTCCCGGATGCTCTGCACCCGGCGGGCGCGTTCCAGCTCGGAAAGCCAGCCGATGCCGCCGCCCACGGCTGCGGTGCAGCGGAAGCAGACGCCCTTTTCCTGCACCAGCGGCAGCAGCTCGTCATAGAAGGTGCATACCAGCGCCTTGTTGGCAGTTACCACATTTTTCCCCGCCGCAATGGCGGCGCGGACATAGTCGTAAGCAGGGTGCAGCCCGCCCATGACCTCCACCACGGTGTCGATGCTGTCGTCCTCCACAATGTCCCGGATGTCCCGGACGGTCTTCGCGTCTGGAAGCTGCATATCCTCCCGGCGCAGAACCTTGACGACCTGCATATCGTCTCTGCCTCGGGTAAGCTCATACACGCCCCGGCCGACGACGCCGAAGCCCAGCAATCCGATCTTCATCAAATCATCCCCCATTGTATCTGTATGTGCGGTGATTTTTGGTTACTGTGTAAAAACGGATGTACCCATCCGGAAAACACTTGCTTTTTGTCGAAAAACAGTATATCATATACCTACTCAAATTTCAACCACGCCAAAAAGCCAAGGTTTTCCCGGTATTCCCAAACTTTTTGTGCAATTAGCAGAGAATATCTCTGAGGAGGATATTATGCTCTATCATTCCACCAGGAACGCGGCCCACTTTGTGGACAGCGCCCAGGCCGTGCTGGAGGGTCTTGCCCCCGACGGCGGCCTGTATATGCCCGAACGCATTCCCGCCTTTGACTGGCAGGCATGCCTACGGGGCAGCTCTACGGAAATGTCCGCGAAAATTCTTGCCGCTCTGCTGCCGGATATTCCCGATATGGATACGCTGGTTCGCCGCGCCTATCAGGGAAAATTTGAAACGGAAGATCTGACCCCCACCGTTTCCGTAGGCGGTTATTCCGTGCTGGAGCTGTTCCGGGGGCCTACATCCGCTTTTAAGGACGTGGCGCTTTCCATGCTGCCCCAGCTGCTCACCGCCGCGAAGGCCGTCAAGGGGATGGAAAAGGATATCCTGATCCTCACCGCCACCTCCGGCGACACCGGCAAGGCCGCTCTGGAGGGCTTCCGGGACGTGCCCGGGGTACGCATCTGCGTATTTTACCCCGACGGCGGCGTCTCTCAGGTGCAGCGCGCCCAGATGGTGACGCAGGAGGGCGGCAACGTGGCCGTCTCGGCCGTCCGGGGCAACTTTGACGACGCCCAGACCGGCGTGAAGAATATTTTCGCCGCCTGTCAGGGCCGGGAGCTGCCCTACGCCCTGTCCAGCGCCAACTCCATCAACATCGGCCGTCTCGCGCCCCAGATCATGTACTACTTCCGCTCCTACCGCGACCTGCTGGACGCCGGGAAGATCAAGCTGGGCGACGAGGTCAACTACTCCGTCCCCACCGGCAACTTTGGCGATATTCTGGCGGGGTATCTCGCCAAGCGGCTGGGTCTGCCCGTTGGGAAGCTGATCTGTGCCTCCAACGCCAACAACGTCCTCACCGACTTCATCCGCACCGGCGTTTACGACAAGCGCCGCCCCCTGCTGAAGACCACCTCCCCCTCCATGGACATTCTGGTGTCCTCCAACTTAGAGCGGCTGCTGTACCTGCTGTCCGGAGACACCGCGCTGGTGTCCGGACTGATGAACAGCCTGAACCGGGAGGGCGTTTACACCGTCCCCGGCGCACTGCTGGAACAAATCCAGAAGAAATTCTGGGCTGCCTACTGCGACGACGCCAAAGCGCAGGAGATCATGGGCCGGGTCTACCGGGATTGGGGCTATCTGTGCGACCCCCACACCGCTTCCGGCTGGGCAGCGGCGGAGGAATACGTCTCCCAGACCGGCGACAATCGCCCCATGGTGGTGCTGTCCACCGCGTCTCCCTACAAGTTCCCCGCGGCGGTTCTCGCTGCCGTGGGCGGCGATACCTCCGGCAGCGAGTTCGACCAGATGGCACGGCTGTCCGCCATGACGGGTGTGCCCATCCCGAAAAATCTGGCTGGTCTGCAGGGCAAACCCGAACGCCACACCGGCGTCATCAACAAGGAAGACATGCTGGACTACGTCCTGCATCTGTAAGCCGACAGGAGAAACTGCATGAAACGAGTTACCATCCGCGTTCCCGCCACCACCGCGAACCTCGGCCCCGGGTTTGACGCCTTCGGCTGTGCCCTGAGCCTGTACACTGACGTTACCTTTGAAGAAACCGACTCCGGTCTGGAGATCACCGGCTGCGACGAAGCCTATACGGGGCCTGACAATCTGGCCTACACCGCCTACTGCGCCGTTCTGGGCACCTTAAGCGAGGAAGTCCGGGGCGTGAAAATTCACATCGACGCCCACATCCCCATCTGCCGGGGTCTCGGCTCCTCCGCCGCGCTGCTGGTGGCCGGCGCCATGGGCGCCAACGTCCTGCGGGGCAATAAGCTCTCCACACAGGGCCTGCTCAACATCACAAACGCCATGGAAGGGCATCCGGACAATCTGGCGCCCGCTTTCCTCGGCGGCCTCACCGCGTCCATGGTGGACGGTGGTCTGCCGGTGAGCGTCAGCTTTCCCCTCCACGCCGGGTGGGAATTTCTGGTTCTCATTCCGGATTTCACCCTGTCCACGCCCCTTGCCCGTTCCGTCCTGCCGGAGCAGGTCAACCGCCGGGACGCCATTTACAACATCTCCCACGGCGCGCTGGTGCTCAAGGCACTGGAGCTTGGGGACGAGAAACTGCTGCGCACCGCCATGCAGGACAGGCTTCACCAGAACTACCGGAAAAAGCTGATTCCGGACTACGAAAAAATCGAGGCGCTGGTGCGCACCGTGGGCGCGGCCTTCTGTCTTTCCGGCGCAGGCCCCACCCTGCTGTGCATCACCCGCAACCCCGGGCTGGAAGAAAAGCTTGCCAAGAAGCTGGACAGCATCACAGAGCATCACTGGCAGATGCTGCCCCTGCACGTAGAATTTGAGGGCGCACACGTCCTCAAGGCCGAATAAGACAAAACTTCGTATGACTTACACATCATACGAAGTTTTTCTTTTTAAACACCCAGCAGGAGCTTCGCAAACAGGAAATACACCAGCAAGCTCAGGGCGTCCACGATGGTCGTGATAAAGGGGCTTGCCATCACCGCCGGGTCAAAGCCCAGACGCTTGGCAAACAGAGGCAGCGTGCAGCCGACGAACTTGGCAAGGATGACCGTCACACAAAGCGTCAGGCACACCACGCCGTTGACAAGCAAGCTGATGCTTTCGTTGCCCATCAGCAGCCGATCCACCAGCAGAATTTTCAGGAAGCAGGCAGCTGCCAGCGCCGCGCCGCAGAGCACTGCCGTGCGGGCTTCCTTCCACATCACCCGGAACAGGTCGGTAAAATGCAGCTCGTCCAGACTCAGGGCACGGATGACAGTCACGGAGGACTGAGAACCACAGTTACCGCCGGTATCCATCAGCATGGGGATAAAGGCGGTCAGCACCGGGAGCAAGCTCAGGGCATCCTCAAAAGAGGTAATGATCATCCCCGTAAAGGTAGCGGAGACCATCAAAAGCATCAGCCACGGGATCCGGTGCTTGAACAGGTCGAAGGGCGTACTCTTGAGGTAGGTCTTTTCCGAAGGGGTCATAGCGGCCATGATCTCCATGTCCTCAGTAGCCGCGTCCTGCATGACGTCCATGGCGTCGTCGAAGGTGACGATACCCACCATCCGGTTCTCCCCGTCCACCACGGGCAGGGCGATGAAGTTATATTTGGAAAGGGTCGCCGCCACTTCTTCCTGATCGGTCTGGGTAGTGACCGAGATCAGGTTCGTTTCCATGATGTCTTCGATCTTGGTCTCGTCGTCTGCGGCCAGCAGAAGATCCTTTACCGTCACAAGACCGATGAGCGTCCTGTCCTTTTCCGTAACGTAGCAGGTGTAAATGGTCTCCTTATCCACGCCCTGACGTCGGATGCGGAGAATGGCCTCCTCCACGGTCATGTGGGGGCGCAGGGAGACGTATTCCGTGGTCATGATGGAACCGGCGGAATCTTCTGGGTAACGCAAAATCTGATTGATAGAGCTGCGCATTTCCGGGTCGGCGTGCTTTAAGATACGCTGCACCACGTTCGCGGGCATTTCCTCGACGATATCCGCCGCGTCGTCCACGTACAGCTCGTCCAGAACTTCCTTCAGCTCGTTGTCAGAGAAGCCCCGGATGAGAAGCTCTTTGGCCTCCGGCTCCATTTCCACGAAGGTCTCCGCCGCCTGTTCCTTTGGAAGCAGGCGGAACATGAGGGGGATCTGTTTTTCGTCCAGCCCGTCAAAAAGTCCGGCGACATCCATCGGATTCATGGTCGTGAGGATATCCCGGAGAGTTGCATATTTTTTCTCCTCCAGCAGCTTCAGGAGGGCTTTTTCCACAATTTCAAAACGCTCTGCCATATCGTAATTCCTCCTATTCATTTTTATTTGTCATGATGAATAGGCAATTTACGCAGACAAGAGATTACAGACTCACCCGGACGGCAAGCCGCACTCTACTTCGTCCAGGTATATTGCCGTTGCCGCCAGCGTCCAAGAGAATCCCTCCTTTGAAGTCACAGTTTCTCTTATTTTACCCATCTTTGACGGAAATGTCAACCTTGACGGAAAGAAGTTGGGATAGTAAAATGAAAATATATCGCTTTTACTATCCGCCGGCCGCACCGGCGGAAAAAAGGAGGAATTCCCATGCTCCGGATTGCCGCTGAGGAAGACGTAAGCGCCATGCTTGCCATTTACCGGCCTTACGTTCTGACCTCTACTGCCACCTTTGAATATGACCCACCCAGCGAAGAAGAATTCTTACGCCGCTACCACGACATCACCGCCCAGTTTCCGTGGCTTCTCTGGGAGGAAGACGGGCAGATTCTCGGCTATGCCTATGCAAGTCTGCCCTTTACCCGGGCGGCATATGCCTGGTGCGCCGAACCCACCATTTATCTCAAATCTCAGGCACGGGGAAAGGGCATCGGAAAAGCGCTGTACGACGCGCTGGAAGCGATCCTCGACGCGCAGGGGTATTACCTTCTTTACTCCCTCGTCTGCGGGGAAAACGAAAACTCCATGCGCTTCCACGAGAAACGCGGCTACCGCACCGTCGCTCATTTCCCGGCCTGCGGCTTCAAGTTTGGCAGGTGGCTTGACCTCAACTGGATGGAAAAGCGGCTGAAGGGCGTCGATCCCCCGGGCGGCGTCCCCGTCCCGTGGCAGTCCGTTATGCAAAACGCAGAATTCATTCACCAATATTTAGATAATTTTTCCCTTTCCTAATCAGGGAAAATATGATATTTTATCAGAGTGGATAGATGTCCCCAAACATCTGCACAAAACCGAGAGAGGCACTAACGAATCTCCGGGTCAACGGGAGATTCTCAAAAAATCTACATAAGGAGCTGTGACCATGTATTTTCAGAAAAAGCGCGTAATCGCGATGCTGCTTGCCGGCGGACAGGGCAGTCGGCTCAAGGTCCTGACGGAGAAAACCGCCAAGCCTGCCGTTCCCTTCGGCGGCAAATACCGTATCATCGATTTTCCTTTGAGCAACTGTGTCAACTCCGGCATCGACACTGTGGGTATTCTGACCCAGTATCAGCCTCTGGAGCTGAATGAGTATATCGGAAACGGACAGCCCTGGAATCTGAACAAGACCCATTCCTGCGCGCAGGTTCTGCCCCCCTATGAGCGTCACGACAAGAAATCCGGCTGGTACAAGGGCACCGCCAACGCCATTTATCAGAACATCGACTTCGTGGACCGCTTCAACCCCGACTACGTGGTCATTCTCTCCGGCGACCACATCTACAAGATGGACTACGCCGCCATGGTGGCCTACCACGAAAAGCATAAGGCTTCCTGCACCATCGCCGTGCGCAGCGTCCCTCTGGCGGAGGCTTCCCGCTTCGGTATTCTGAACACCAACCCCGACAACACCATCTACGAGTTCGAGGAAAAGCCCGCCAAGCCCAAGTCCACCAACGCTTCCATGGGCATTTACTGCTTCAACTGGCAGGTACTGCGGGACGCCCTGATCGCTGACGAGGAAAACCCCAGCTCCGCCAACGATTTCGGCAAGAACATCATTCCAAGCCTGCTGGCCGACGGTCACAAGATGATGGCCTACCCCTTCGACGGCTACTGGAAAGACGTGGGAACCATCGATTCTCTGTGGGAAGCCAACATGGATCTGCTGGGCAAGGAACCTGCCTTCCAGCTCCGGGGCGACAAGCGCTCCACCATCTACGCCCGTAACTCCGCCATGCCGTCCTCCTACATTGACGAGCAGGCCGAGATCGTCAACGCCTTCGTGGCCGAAGGCTCCGAGGTCTATGGAACCGTCCATCACAGCATCATCTCCATCGGCTGCACCATCGGTGAGGGTGCGCTGGTAGAGGACAGCGTCGTCATGCCCGGCGTGGTCATCGAGTCCGGCGCCATCGTCCGCCACGCCATTCTGGGCGAGGACTCCAGAGTCTGCAAGAACGCCATCGTGGGCGGCGCTTACGCCGACGGGGAAAAGAAGAAGATCAGCGTCACGTCCAAGGGCGCTGTCGTCGAAGCCAACACCGTGCTGAAGCCCGGTGACATGCTGTAACAGGAGGAAAAATGCAATGAACGTAACCGGTATTGTATTTACCAACGACGCAAGCCTTGGTGAGCTGACCACCAAGCGCACCATGGCCTCCCTGCCCTTCGGCGGTCGCTACCGTCAGGTAGACTGGGCGCTGTCCAATCTGGCCTGCGCCGGTGTCCGTCATATCGGCATCATCTCCCGCCACAACTTCCAGTCCCTGATGAACCACATCGGCGACGGTGAGGAGTGGGGCCTGGAGCTGGAGGAGGGCGGTCTGGAATTTCTGACTCCCTACGCCCAGTCCGAGATTCACCGCTACCGCGGCAAGCTGGAGTCTCTGGCCAGCGCCATGGACTTCCTCGCCTACGGCTCTGATGACGAGCTGGTCATCATGACCGACTCCGCCATTCTCTCCAACATCGACCTGACCAAGGTCATCGCCGCCCATGTCAAGAGCGGCCGGAACATCACCGTTGTCACCAAGGCCGGCATCTGCAACGGGGAAAAGATGATTGATCTGGCCATGAAGCTGGACGGGAAAGGCAACGTGACCGACATGCTGGTGGACTTTGCCGCCCCCGCCGATTATGTCGCTTCCATGGACATCTTCGTGGTGGACAAGAAGTGGCTCATGCAGCAGACCAGAGAAATGATCGCCCGGGACAAGTTCCACATGGATCGCGACCTGGTTCTGGGCGGCTGGCAGCGGGGCAAGGTCTCCGTCAACGTCTACCCCTTCGACGGCGCCGCCCTGTACAACGAGTCTGTGGAGGAATATTTCCGCAACTCCATGGCGCTCATTAACCGGGATATCCGCCACGACATGTTCGGCGGCAATCATCCCATCTACACCAAGGTTCGTGACCGTGTCCCCACCTACTACGGCGAGGAATGCCAGATCGCCAACTGTCTGGCGGCCGACGGCTGCATGCTGGAGGGCAACGTCAAGGAAAGCATTCTGTTCCGGCAGGTCACCATCGCCCCGGGCGCGGACGTGGAAAACTGCGTCATCATGAACGACTCCGTGGTGGGCGAGGGCGCGGAACTGAAATACGTCATTCTGGACAAGGACGTCACCGTCACCCCAGGGGCAAAGCTCATTGGGACAAAGAAGAGTCCTGTCATCGTCAAGAGGGGGGAAACCGTATGAAAATTGCCATCTGCGCCTCTGAGGGCGCACCCTATGCCAAGTCCGGCGGACTGGGCGACGTAATGGAGGCTCTGCCCTCCGCCCTGGCCCGCATTGCGGGCAACGAGGTCGTTCTGTTTCTGCCCTACTACCACAAGATCAAGACCAACGCCGCCTACATGGTGGAGCGGGTAGCCGAGATCCGGGTGCAGCTGGGCTGGCGGCAGCAATACTGCGGCATCATGAAGCTGACCAACCGAAATGACGGCGTGCAGGTCTATTTCCTGGACAATGATTATTACTTCGGTGCCCGCACCGGCGCGATTTATGGGGACATGGACGACGGCGAGCGCTTCGCCTTCTTCTCCCGGGGCTGTCTGGACGCCATGATCGCCCTGAACTTCATCCCCGAAATCATCCAGTGCAACGACTGGCAGACCGCCTGCATTCCCATTTATCTCAAGGCCATGTACCACGGTGCCTTCTATAAGACCCGCTGCATGTACACCATCCACAACATCGAATATCAGGGCTGGGCAAACGCCGGGTTCTTTGACGATGTGCTGGGGCTTCCCTGGGAGTACCGTTCCACCCTGGACATGAGCAACTCCGTCAACGTGATGAAGGGCGCCATTGAGACCGCCGACCTTGTGACCACCGTGTCCGAGACCTACGCCCGGGAGCTGATGTATCCCTACTATGCCCACGGTCTGGACAGCGTCCTTGCGGGCAACGCCTGGAAGCTCACCGGCATCACCAACGGCATCGACGTGAACACCTTCAACCCGGAGACCGATCCCGCGCTCCCCGCCCACTACAATTCCGAGACCTTTGTAGAGGGCAAGGCCGCCGTGAAGGCCGCCCTGCAAAAAGAAGTGGGTCTGCCCGTCAAGCCTGACGTGCCGCTGATGGTCATGGTCACCCGGCTGGCCGGTCACAAGGGTCTTGACCTGCTGTGCTACATTGCCCGGCGGCTCATGTGGGAGGAAGACGCCCAGCTGCTGATCCTTGGCACCGGCGAAGCTCAATACGAGAGCTTCTTCAGAGACCTGTCGAACCAGTTCCCCGATCAGGTTTCCGCCCAGATCACCTTCAATCTGGGGCTTGCCGCCCGGATTTACGCCGGCGGCGATATCTACCTGATGCCCTCCAAGTCCGAGCCATGCGGCCTGAGTCAAATGAACGCCATGCGCTACGGCACCGTACCCGTGGTTCACGCCACCGGCGGCCTGAAGGACACCGTTCCTCCCGCCGACGAGAACGGCGAGGGTGGTCTTGGCTTCACCTTCCAGAGCTACAACGCCGACGACTTCTTCGCTTCGCTGAAGCGCTGCCTCGGCCTGTACAATCACAACCGGGAAGCCTTCCGCGCCCTGCAGAAGCGGGACATGGAAAAAGATTTCAGCTGGGACGTCCCCGCCGGACGGTACATGGAGCAGTTCCGGAATATGCTGAGCTGGTAAGCGTATCGCCGCAGTTCGGGCAATTGTCGGATTGCGTGCGGAAATGCGGCTGAAAGCATGGTGATGATAAATGGAAGTTCCTCTCAGAAAGCGGAACGTGTATAGGATTGCTTCCAGTGCGGAATACATTGCGGCACTTGGCTACGGTATCACCATCTGGAAGAGAAGCACTTTCGAGCTTGTTCATCAGTTCACCGGAATACGCCATATCCACGGAGGATTTTTCCTGAATGGCGACGTGCTGGTGGTATTCACCGGAGAACAGCGGCTGTATTTTTTCCAGATTTCCGAAAAACGACTCCTATGGGAATGTCCCCGCCCCCGGCAGCTTGCGTCGATGGGAGATATGCAATGCTGTCAAATACCCGGTACAGACCAGATTGCCTGTATCGCAGCAGGCAAGCAGAGCCTCGAAGAACATTTTCTCCTATTAGTCAATTATAAAAAGCAGACATTCTCTCTCCATGTGATTCCCGATTGCCGCCGGGTCATATTATCTCTCGTTTGGGAAAAATCCCTTGGTTTGGCGCTTCTGTCCTATGAGGCGAACGTAAGCGGGGGGCTGGCGTGTAATATCATTCAGGCAGAAGATTCCGAAACGTTTTCTACCCTGTATGAATGGGAATGCGGTCAGTCAATGAACGCCTTTTCCGGTAAGCATCTGTTCCTGAATGATTACCGTGGCCAGACAGCGCAGGTATGGATGCGCGAACTGGTGCTTTCGGAGGAGCGTCAACATTTGGAATGGGGCAATGCCGTGCCTTTGCCGATTCCCTTTTTCAAAACGCCGGGGCCAGTCGGACCCGGGGTTCACCTGCCTTACATTTCCTATGTGGATGAAAGTTCCGGCCTACTGACTGCGTGTACGTTAAGCTGGATCGGTGTCTGCGACTTTCGCAGCCGCAGAACAGTAGCAGAATTCAGCGGCGATGGCATCTACTGTGGTATCATCCTTGACGGCAACCTCCTTATCGGAACTTCAAAAGGCATTGCCGTAGAACGTTTACATTGAAAATGCACCGTATGGCCGCGGCCATACGGTGCATTTTCCGTGTTTTCTCCAAACAGCGTTTTATTCCTGCCGCCATGTCATTTCGTAATCCTTTTCGCCGGTTGCTTCATCCATTCCTTCCCGCAGAATTTTGAAGCCCTCCCTTTGGTAAAAACGAATCGCCCGCATGTTCTTCTGGTACACATTCAGGCGCAATTCCGTCTTTTTCGTCTTTACAAAGTCCAGCAGGCGCTTTCCTATGCCCCGCGACTGCATTTCGCTGGAAACAAAAATGCCCTCAATGTACGCCCCATTCAGCCCTATAAAGCCCCATATTTCCCGGTCATTTTCGTACACATAGACTTCCGCCTGGGGCAGCATTTCTTTTACCGGGTCAAAATTGCTTTTCCAATACTGTGGGGAAATAAAGCAGTGCGCCCTCAGATTGGCGTCCAGCCATATACCGGCTACCCTGTCCATATCTGCATTTTGCAATTTTCTTATCATCATTCATTCTCCTATCTTCCCGTCCAGTACAGTATACCAGAAAAACCGGGAAAGTCCATCCTTCATCCAAAAAGGCATGGGTTTCTCAAGCGCTTTCCCAAAATATCTTTCTCCCACGCTTCCCTTTTCCGGAAAAATGGTTTATAATGGACAGAACGAGTTTATCATGAGGAGACCGCCATGAGAATCCTTTACGACAGCAAGCAGCCCCAGTTCAAGACCCCCTTCGGCACCCTGACGCCGGGGCAGGTCTGCACCCTGCATATCCATATTCCCACCTCCGTCCTGACGACGAAGGTCACCTGCGTCTTTAATCATGAGGACGGCTCATGGGCGCAGAACGCCGTTCTGGCATTCCAGATGAAAAAGGGCGCGTATGACGTTTTTGAGGGGCAGTTTTCCATCCCCTGCCCCGGCCTGTTTTTCTACTATTTCGTCATCGATACACAGGGCGGCAGCTTCCGCCTGTTCAAGCAGGGGGACGACACCAACATGGAAGCCGGGGATCTCTGGCAGCTGAGCTGCATCCCCGCCGACTTCACCACCCCGGACTGGGCGAAGGGCGCAACCATCTATCAGGTTTTCCCCGACCGTTTTTACGCCAGCGGAAGGGCCGATGTGACCGGGAAGCTGAAGCCCTACACCATCCACAAAAACTGGTACGACGAAGTGGACTGGAAACCTACCCCCGATGGGCAGGTGCTGAACAACGACTTTTTCGGCGGCAATTTCCGGGGCATCACTGAGAAAATGGACTATATTGCCGATCTCGGCGTTACCATTCTCTACCTGAACCCCATTTCCAAGAGCTTTTCCAGCCACCGCTACGACACCGGCGACTACAAGACACCCGACCCTCTTCTCGGCACCGAGGCGGATTTTGCCGCCCTCTGCGACGCGGCCCACGCCCGGGGCATCCGGGTCATTCTGGACGGCGTGTATTCCCACACCGGCTCCAACAGCCTGTATTTCAACCGGGAGGGCGCATTCCCATCCGTGGGCGCGTACAATTCCAAGGAATCCCCCTATTACAGCTGGTACACCTTCTACAACTGGCCAAACGTCTATCATTCCTGGTGGGACTTTGACACTCTGCCCACGGTGAACAAAATGGACCCCGCTTTCGTCCGCTACATCATCACGGACGAAGATAGCGTCCTCGCCCATTGGCTGCGGCTGGGGGCGGATGGCTACCGGCTGGATGTGGCGGACGAGCTGCCTGACGAATTCATCAAGCTTCTCCGCAACCGCATCAAGGAACTGAATCCCGACGCCCTGCTTCTGGGCGAGGTGTGGGAGGACGCGTCCAACAAATGCGCCTACGGCAAGCGCCGCACCTACTTTACCGGCGGCGAGCTGGACAGCGTGATGAATTACCCCTTCCGCACGGCCATTTTGAATTTCGTCAGGAATCTGGACGGCGGCCGGGGCTTTAAGGAAACCGTGATGTCCATTATGGAAAACTACCCGCCCCAAGTGGCGGCCTGCAACATGAATCTGCTGGGCACCCACGACACCCCCCGCATTCTCACCGCGCTGGTGGACGATTTTGACGGTTCCCGGGAAGAAAAGGCCAAGCGCCATCTGTCCCGGAACCTGCTGCCGGTGGCCGTGGAACGGCTGCAGATGGCCTCCTTCCTGCAATACACCCTGCCGGGCAGCCCCAGCCTGTACTACGCCGACGAAGCCGGGATGGAGGGCTACCGCGACCCCTTCAACCGCCGCACCTACCCATGGGGGCGGGAGGACCCGGAGCTTCTGGCCCATTTCCGCCGTCTGGGGCAGCTGCGGAAAGCCTATGACGCGCTGCGTCTGGGGGACATTCAGTTCTTTCAGGCGGAAGATCGCCGGATTGGCTTCACCCGGCGCTATGGCGGCAGCGTGCTGAAAATCTACTGCAACCGCTGCGGCGACCCCTGGGACATCCCCGCCGGGAAAATTCTCATGGGTCACAACCTGCAAACCGTAGCCCCGGACTGGCTGACGCTGGCGCCCAAGGGCTTCTGCATCGTGGAGGGATAGACATGGAAACGGAGAAATTCGTATCGGGCTACTGCCGTCAGTTGGACGGAAGCCGCATGGTGGAAGTCGTTCTGGAGGACGGCGCAGTCACCGAGACGGACTGCTGCTACGGCAGCTGCGTCTACCAGAGCAACTGCACCATCGCTAAGGAAATCGACCAGCTTCAAGAGCAGTGAAAACATAAAATGGCAGGTCTCCCGCCGGAGACCTGCCATCATTTTTTGATATTTTATTCTGTCGCTGCACTGGCCTTCGTCGGTTTGAAGGAATACCCCTGCTTCTTCATGCAGTGGAAATAAGCGGGGAACAGAAACAGATCAGCCATCACCCATGCCGCGGGGCTGGCGAAGCACGCCGCCGTATACCCCAGCACCGGCACCAGACAAAGCCCGAAGGCACCTCTGGCAACCATCTCGAACACTCCCGCGAACACCGCAAACTCCGAGTAGCCCAACCCCTGAATGGTGAAGCGGAGCAGATTGACGAACAGCAGCGGAACGGCAAACGCCGCATTGATCAGCAGGAACTGCTGTCCCATCGGCACCACCATGTCGACGCTCGCCCCGTCCGCCGTATCCAGGAACAGTGTGGTCATGGCACTGCCGCCAAACCAGGTGATCACAAAAATCGCAGCGGAGATGATAATGCCCAGTACCGTGCAGTCCTTGACCCCCTGGTGAATCCGATCCAGCTTTCCCGCGCCCAGATTCTGTCCGGCGAAGGTAGCGGCGGTGGTTCCCATGGCGTCAAAGGGGCAGACAAGGAGCATGCTCACCCGGCTGCCCGCCGCGATGGCCGCCATGGCGGTCGCGCCCAGGCCGTTGACCGCCGTTTGCAGCAGAATGCTGCCGACGGCGGTGATGGAATACTGCAAGCCCATGGGCAAGCCCATATTCAGCAGCTTCCGGACATAGATTTTCCGCAGCCGCAGATCGTCCTGCTTCAAATGGAGAATCGGGAATTTCTTCACGATGAAATACAGGCACAGCACACCGGAAATCAGCTGGCTCAGCAGCGTCGCCCAGCCCGCCCCCGCGACGCCCATATTCAGCGTCAGAATAAACACGATGTCCAGCACCACATTCAGAAGGCTGCACATAATCAGGAACACCAGCGGCGTTTTGGAATCTCCCAGCGACCGGAGAATGCCCGACAGGAGATTGTACAGCATGGTCGCGGGGATGCCCAGAAAAATCACGAAAATATAGTCGTAAGCATAGGAAAACGTATCCGCCGGGGTGTCCATCCAAAGGAGGATCTGGCGGCACAGCAGCGTCGTGACCAGCGTCACCGCTGCGGCGATGACGCAGCCGAGCCAGATCATATTGCCGACGAACCGGCGCAGCCCGTCAAAATCCCGCTGTCCGAATTTCTGCGCCACGGGAATGGCAAACCCGGCGCACACGCCGTTGCACAGTCCCAGCACCAGAAACGTAATAGAACCGGTAGAGCCGACCCCCGCCAGCGCGTCCACACCCAGAAATTTCCCCACTACGATGGTATCCACCATACTGTAAACCTGCTGAAACAACAGTCCGAAAACCAGCGGCAGCATAAAGGAAAGTATCAGCTTCATCGGCGACCCGGTGGTCAGGTCCTTCGTATGCATATCTGCCAAGTATGTCACCTCATTTTTTGCTTTTTGCACAGTATTCTATATCGATTTTTGTGCAAAGTCAATATGAATTTTCCACGGGAATTTCCTGAAAAATCGACGTTTTCTCCGGCAGGATTTTGTTGGAAATTATGATTTTATAAATCACGAAACTCGCCCCGGCTACACGATGGGAAGCCGGGGCGGATGCAGTATGAAATGATTTTCCGTTACCGGTGATCGCCCAAGAAAAATACTGCCATGGTGCCGGGGCCGGAGTGGGAGCCGATGACAGCGCCGGTGTAGTTGATCAGCACTTCCTTGACGCCGTACTTCGTCTTCAGAATGTTCTCCACATATTTTGCATCCTCGATGCAGTCGCCGTGGCAGATGAACACCGTGCTGTTGTCGTAATTGCCGCCCAGCTCGCCCAGCTTATTGGCAATGGCCTCCAGAGATGCCTTGCGGCCGCGCACCTTGAACATATTGATCAGGTGACCGTCGTTGTCCACATGAAGCACGGGCTTGACCTTCAGCATGGTACCCACAAGGGCGGTGGCAGCGCTGATACGACCGCCGCGTTTCAGATACATCAGGTCGTCCACGGTGAACCAGTGGCACAGATGGAGCTTCGTGTCCTCCACCCATTTGTGCAGCTCGTCCAGCGTCATGCCCTCATCTCGCTTTTTGCAAGCGTACCACACCAGCAGTCCCTCACCACGGGACGCGCAGAGGGTGTCAACTACATATATCGTCCGCTCCGGATACTTTTCCCGCAGCTCCTCCGCCGCGATGACGGCAGACTGGTAGGTAGTGGACAGGCCGGAAGAAAAGGCCATCACCAATACATCCCTTCCCTCTGTCAGATGGGGCTCCATGGCGTTCAGCCAACGGTCCGGGTTGACTGCGGCGGTCTGAGCACTCTCACCGGCGCGCAGAGCCGCGTAAACTTCCTTAATGCTGTCGTCGCTTTTATCCTCGCGCACCTGCCCCCGGAATTCCATGCTCAGAGGAACGACGGTCAGATTCAGCTGCTCATACGTTTCCGGCCGCAGGTCGCAGCAGGAATCGGTCACAATATTGTAGTTAGGCATGAGGTTCACACTCCTGAAAATGATGGGGAAACGGTATCATCCGAATCTTGTTCTGATTGTATCATATTTTTCCGGTCAAAAGCCACGCCCCCCGGGAAGAAAACGGCCGTATCTTTCCTCCCCGCAGTAGAATGTCCCACTCTACCGGCAGTAGAAACGGGCCGGAGGACACTTTTGAGCGGGAAATGGGGGCTGTATTCCGCAAAACCGGTCTATTTTATTATATTCGCAAACGTGCCCGTCCATTCGGAAAAGCGGGTTCCATCCCGCCGCGGGTGCCGCTGTCCGCACAACCCATCCGTGCCTCAGGCAGTGGCCCAGACCGCATCTATAGAGCTTGCGGCAGACCTCCGCAGAGGTCTGCCACGCAATTTTTGGGAGTTACGCCTGAACCACAGGCTTCGGTTCGCCGAGGTTCTCCACGTTGGAGTCCTTGATCAGCTTCTTGGGGCAGACCGTGGCGCACAGGCCGCAGTTGTCGCACTTGGAGTAATCGATGCGGGCCAGATTCTTTTCCACGGTAATGGCGTCCTTGGGGCAGACCTTCTTGCACAGGCCGCAGCCGATGCAGCCCACGGTGCAGCCGCGGGTGGTGACAGCGCCCTTGGCAAGAGACGCGCAGGCGATGACCACGTTCCGATCAGGCTCCACGGGGACGATCAGATGACGGGGGCATACGTTGGCACAGGCCATGCAGCCGACGCACAGGTCTTCGTCCACATGGGCAACGCCGTTGACGACCTTCATCGCGCCGTATTTACACGCCTTGACGCAGGTGCCGTAGCCCAGACAGCCGAACTTGCAGGACACAGGGCCGTTGCCGCCGATCTTGGAGGCGGCCAGACAGTCCTTCAGGCCCTCGTAGTTGCCCTTGATCTTCGCGCCCTTGGTCAGATTGCCGTCCGCGTCATAGATCTTCTCGCCGGAGCAGCGCACCAGCGCGACCTTACGGGTGACGGCTTCCGCCTTGACGCCCATGATGGCCGCCATGGCCTGCGCAGCTTCATTGCCGCCGGAGGCGCACTTTCCGATGGGTGCTTCGCCCTTGAGGACGGCTTCGGCGTAAGCACCGCAGCCGGCATAGCCGCAGCCGCCGCAGTTGGCGCCGGGGAGACATTCGTTCAGCTGATCCAGCCGGGGGTCGGATTCCACATAGAAAATCTTGGACGCGGCAGCCAGCACCAGACCGAACACCAGTCCCAGACCGCCGAGAATCGCAATCGCAATCACAATTTGCATATCTTCGCCCTCCTTAGAAAACCTTCAGGCCGGAGAAGCCCATGAAGGCAAGCGCCAGCAGTCCGGCGGAAATCAGCGCGATGGGGAAGCCCTTGAAGCACGCGGGACAGTCGGCACGGTTCACCCGCTCCCGGACGGAAGCGAACAGCACGATGGCCACGGTGAAGCCCAGTCCGCCGGCAGCGCCGTTGACCACGCTCAGCAGGAAGTTGTAGCCCTTCTGCACGTTGACCAGCACCACGCCCAGAACGGCGCAGTTGGTGGTGATCAGGGGCAGATACACGCCCAGCGCCTTGTACAGCGCGGGGACGCTCTTCTTCAGGAACATCTCCACCACCTGCACAATGGCGGCAATGACCAGAATGAAGGCGACGGTCTGCATGTAGTCCAGTCCCAGCTTCACCAGCAGCACGTTGACCGCGTAGCAGGCAGCAGAGGCGATCGCCATAACGAAGGTAACGGCCATGCCCATGCCCAGAGCGGTATCAATTTTCTTTGAGACGCCCATGAAGGGGCAGATGCCGTAGAACTTGACCAGAATGAAGTTCTCACTGAGAATGGCGCTGAGAATAATACCAAGAATCGCTTGCATTATTTCGCCGCCTCCTTCTTCTTATTCTTCATTTCCAGATGCTTTACAAGCCACTGGGACGCGGCAATGACACAGCCCAGCACGAGGAAGCCGCCCACAGGCATGACCATCTGCATGGCGGGATACGGAGCGGGAATGATGCGGATGCCCTCGCCGCCGTTGAGGATGCCGCCGCCGAAGGTGCCGCTGCCCAGCAGTTCCCGGATGACGCAGACGGTAATCAGCGCCAGCGTGTAGCCGATGCCCTGACACAGGCCGTCCACAGCGGATGCCAGAACGCCATTCTTGGAGGCAAACGCCTCCGCCCGGCCAAGGACGATACAGTTCACGACGATCAGCGGGATGAACACGCCCAGATTCTGGGACAGTGCAGGCAGAAACGCCTGAATGGACAGATCGACCACGGTGACGAAGCCCGCGATGATGGTGATGTAGGCCGCAATGCGGATCTGGTTGGGAATGACCTTCCGCAGAGCGGAGATCAGAATGTTGGAGCAGATGAGAATGACGGTGACGGCCAGACCCATGCCGATGCCGTTGAACAGGCTGGTGGTGATGGCCAGCGTGGAGCACATACCCAGCAGCTGCACCAGAACCGGGTTCTTGGTCAGCAGGCCTTCCTTAAATTGCTTTTTGAAATCCATGACGCAGCCTCCTTAACCCAGATTGGCGGCGCAGGCCAGCGCGGCGGAGACGCCGGTGCAGACTGCGCGGGACGTGATGGTGGCGCCGGTGAGGGCATCCACTTCACCGCCGTCCTTGGTGACGGACACGGTGCCGCTCATGCCGATAAACTGGTCGCGGAAGGCTCTGCCCGCGTCCGTGTCGGCGGCGGCGGTAGCGCCGAGGCCGGCAGTCTCCGTGTGGGAAATGATGGAAATGCCGGTCACCTTGCCGTCATTGTCCACGCCGACCATCATGGTGACGGCGCCGTTGAAGCCGGCAGGCGTCACCTGAACGGCGCAGCCATTATCGCCCTTATAGGCGGCGGTGACCAGGCCGGTGTCGTCGGTGAAGGTCACTTCCTGCCCGCCGCCGGGAAGCACAGCTTCAATGGCGTTCTGGGTCTTCTGCTCGTTCTGCGCCGCGATGCGGGGCGCGGTAACGGAGTTGACCGCGGCGAGGATCACGGCCACCACGGCGGTGATGGCAAGCAGGGTCAGCGCAATGCGGAGCACATATTTCACAGTGGATTCGGTTTTCATTTCTTTGCCGCCTCCTTCTTGGGTGCGCCGAACTTCACGGGACGGCCGATCTTATCCAGCAGCACCGCGCAGGCGTTCATGCACAGGATGGCATAGGTCACGCCCTCGCTGTAGCCGCCGAAGTAGCGGATCAGAATGGTGATGACGCCGCAGCCGATGCCGTAGACGATCTGCCCCAGCTTGGTCAGCGGGGAAGTCACGTAGTCGGTGGCCATGAAGATGGCGCCCAGCATCAGGCCGCCGCCGAACACCTGCGCGGCCATCCATGCGATGCGGTCATTGCCCTGGGGGAACAGGAACGCCAGAATCGCCACGGTGCCAATGTAAGCCAAAGGAATCCGGGCGGTGATGACCTTGCGGTACAGCAGGTAAATAAAGCCGATGATCAGCAGCAGCGCGGAGGTCTCGCCAATGCAGCCGCCGATGTTGCCCAGGAACATGTCCAGGATGGATTCCTCCGGCAGCGCGCCCTGGTGCATGGCGGACATGGGCGTCGCGGCGGTGACGGCGTCGGCGGTGGACAGCAGACCGGCGGCGTTGTCGAAGCCGACCTTGACCCAGTTGCTCATAAGCACCGGCCAGCTGAACAGGAAGGCACGTCCGGCAAGGGCGGGGTTGACAATGTTCTTGCCCAGGCCGCCGAAGAGCATCTTCACCAAGACGATTGCAAAGAAGTCGCCCAGAATGATCGTCCAGTAGGGAATGGTCACTGGGCAGACGAAGGCCAGCAGCACGCCGGTAACGACGGCGGACAGGTCATAGGTCTTGCAGTGCAGCTTCCGGATCTTGCAGAAGCCCCACTCAAAGAACACGCAGGCGGCGGCGCTGACCAGGGTCACCAGCAGCGCCCGGAAACCGAAGAAGTAGATGGAACCCAGCAGCGCGGGAACCAGCGCGATCAGCACGTCCCGCATGATGGTCTGGGTGGTGACGGGGGAATGGGCGTGGGGCGAGCTGGAAATCGTCAGCTCATAAAAGTATTTCATCTGTGCCATTTGATCTCCACCTCCTTAAGCCTTGGCCTTTTCCCGGGCGGCAGCGTTGCGGATCATCTGCTTGCCGGCACGGAAGCCCAGCACCAGAGGCACGCTGGCGGGACAGGTGTAGGCGCAGCAGCCGCATTCGATGCAGTCCAGCAGGTTCACGGACTTCATTCCGTCCACATCGCCGTCCTGGGTAGCCTGATACATGAGAACGGGCATCAGGTGCATGGGGCAGACCTCGATGCACTTGCCGCAGCGCAGGCAGTGAGGCTCCTCCACGAAGAAGTTGTTCTTCTTGCCCAGCACGGTAACGGCGTTGACGCCCTTGATGGTGGGGACGTTCAGGTCGTACTGCGCAACGCCCATCATGGGGCCGCCGGAGAGGACCTTGTAGGGGTTCTCGGAGTGGCCGCAGGCGTCAATCAGGTCGTTGAAGCTGGTGCCGATGGGAACCAGCAGGTTCTTCGGCTCCATAAGGATGTCGCCGGACACGGTGACGATTCTCTTGATGAGTGGCATTCCGTCGTACACCACATCGTGGATGGCGCGGGTGGTCGCAGCGTTGAATACCGCGCAGCCCACCGCGGCGGGCAGACCGCCGGAGGGAACTTCCCGGCCGGTGACGGCGTAGATCAGCTGCTTTTCAGCGCCCTGCGGGTACTTGGCAGGCAGCACATCCAGTACGATACCGTCCAGCTGGTGCTCCTTCAGCGACTGAATGGCTTCTGGCTTGTTGTCCTCGATGGCAATGTGTCCCTCTGTCAGGCCGAAGATCTTCATGATGATCTTCAGGCCCTTCATCAGCTCCGCCGGATGCTCCCGGCACAGCCGGTCGTCAGCCGTTATGTAAGGCTCGCACTCGCCTGCGTTAATAATGACGGTATCCACCTTGCCGATGCCGCCGGAGAGCTTGACGTGGGTGGGGAAAGTCGCACCGCCCATGCCGACGATGCCGCCCTCCCGGATAATGCCGATCAGCTCTTCCGGGCTGAGTGCGTCCACCTCTTCCTGCGTGCGGGGCTTGATGTCCTCACACAGGGTATCCAGATGGTCATTCTCGATCACCACACTCATCACGGTGGTACCGCTGGTGTGGGCGCGCATTTCCACAGCCTTGACCGTACCGGAGACGGAAGCGTGGACAGGCACACACAGTCCCTGATTATCGCCGATCTTCTGACCCACGGTCACCGGGTCACCCTTCTTCACGAGGGGGTTGCAGGGGGCGCCGATATGCTGGGACATGGGGATCACAACGATATCCGGCTCGGGGAAAACCTGAGTCTCCTTGTCGCAGGCATACCACTTATTTTCTTTGGGATGGACCCCGCCGAAAAAAGAAAACGCCATATTTACTTCACCTCTTTCAAATTTCGCGGCACACACCGCACTGTACGCCCCTTATTTTACTTCATCCGGAGCCATTTGTCCACAGCGAATTTGTCATTTTAAACAAAAAATTTGTATAAAGCTCCAATTGTATCGATATAAATAGACGAAATGCATACTTTTTCCCACTATTGGGGAAATGTCTCCGCCCGAGCGGAGGGCTTCAGAAAACAACAGAAACGGCCGTTTCCGCCACATTCCCGAGCCGCAGAATGTTTATAAAAGAAGCGCAGAAAGCCCCATGAATCGAGGCTTTCTGCGCTCAGTTTATTCTTTCAGCAGATAATCCGCGTACTTTTCCGCCATGGCGCGCCAGTTTTCCAGCGACTGACCCATGTCCGCGCCGCAGGATTCCCGGTACAGCGCCCAGACAAACCAGTAATAGGCAATGATGGCAGTATAGGCCATGTAGTGGAAGCGGCCGGACACGTCGTATCCGCTTCCCAGATACTCTTTGATGAACCGTTCCGCGTCCGGGAAGTCGTACATGGCGTCTACAATGTAATAGCCAACGTCAATTCCGGGGTCGGAAAAGCCTGCGTACTCCCAGTCGATGAGAATTACGTCCCCGTCAGGCAGGAGCATCCAGTTGGGGCGGTAGGTATCGCCGTGGCAGAAGCATTTTTCCACGCCGTCGCCCAGCGTCATCTGATAGAGTCTGCCGATTTTTGCTTTCAGCGCTTCGTGGGGAGCGAAGCAGTTGGGGTCTTTTCCGGTAAGCAGCTTCTGCATACTCAGCGCGTCCTCCCATGGGCGCATCCCGTAGTCCACTTTCACGTCCGAAGCATGGAGCTTCCGCAGGACAGACAGCACCTTTTTGGAATCCGCAAAGCTTCCGTAGTCCGGCTCCCGGAATTGGGGGACAAACCGGGAGATCTTCCACCCCTCGTTGACGTCGGCGTAGATGTATGTCGGGTCGATGCCCAGCTGCTTCGCCTTTATGAGAGAGGTCTTCTCGTTCCGGCGGTTGATGATGCTGTCGGTGCCGTCCCCCGGGTGGCGGTAGATGTAGTCCACACCGTCGATCTTGAAAATAAAGGATGTGTTGGTCATGCCCTCGCTGACGTTCCGGAAGTCCACGATATCTTCCTCGTCGCAGCGGAAAACCAGCTTGATGTTCCGGATAATGCCGCTGTGGGTGTGGCTCAGGTATTGGGTGTCGAACTGGCGAAGCTCCTCGAAATAGTCAAACTCGAAGATCGTGCCGGGGGTGTATTCCTTATAATACATGGGCGGCAGCTGGGCAAGGTAGTCCTTCACCAGCCACTCCCAGAAGCAAGCGTGATAGCGGCCGACCTCCCGGTCGGCTTCGGCAAGGGCGATAAAGGCGTCAGAGAATTCTTTTCGCCAGAAGGAATGCCCCAGCAGCACGCGCCCCGCGTCCCGGTTTTCTGCCATCCGGATGATTTTTCCGTCGCCGTCCGTATCCACGTACAGCTCGTTCACTGCTTCGCTGACGGACAGACCGGCGTAAAAGGTCTGGTATTCAAAGCGGCTAAAGGGATTCTCCACAAAATAGCTGTCACTGACGCAGACGTAGGTGTTTTTCAGCTCGTTTCGGGCGAGGTACAGGCTTTCAATGTTGTTCTTGATGTTGAACGCGTCGTTGATGATGAATTTAACGCCGTACTTCTCCTTCAGGTAGAAGAACATTTCCTTTTTATAGCCCAGAACCACCGTGATGTCGTCAATTCCGGCGGCCTTCAGCTGCTGGATCTGGCGCTCGATCAGCTTTTCACCCTTCACCTCGAACAATCCCTTTGGCTGCTCCAGAGAGAGGGGGATGAATCGGGTGGAAGCGCCCGCCGCCAGAATGACCGCGTTGTCCACCCGGTAGGGTTCCAGCGCCACAAGACCCGCCCCGGTCAGAGCGCCGGTGTCCCGGGCAATCAGCCCCGCGTCCGTCAGGGCGTTGATGGCGGCCTGATCGTCCAGCGCGCGGGTGCGGTCAATGTCCGACGTGCAGCCGCCCCGGCCCTGTCTGCCGTTATACAGGTCGTTGAGAATGTAAAATTCGTGTTTTGTCATAGGAACCCGCCTTTACGCCTTGTTCCGGGAGGTCAATCCCCGGAGCATCATGGGAAGAATGCTTTCCCGGCAGCTTTCGTAGGGCTTCCCGCCGAGGTACAGCCGCTCTACCCGAAGACAACTGAGCTTGTCCTTGGGGACGGTGTACGGGTTTTCCGACAGCACAGCCATATCCGCGATTTTCCCGGATTCCAGACTGCCCCGTTCCCGTTCGTCAAAGGCCGCCCATGCGCCGTTGTAGGTACACATCCGCAGAGCGTCCTGAACGGAGACCGCCTGACCGGCGTTATCATTGTTCACCGCTCTGTCCATCCAGACGATGGGGTCGGGGGTGGTACAGGGAGCGTCGGAACCGAAGGATACCATAATATCATTGTCCCGGAACGTTTTGATGGGGTTCAGCTTTTCCAGACGGTCGTGACCCAGAATGTGTTCCAGATAATCGTCCGGCTCCTGCTTCCAGCCGATGAACGCACTCTGCATGGGCATCTGGATATGATAGTCCCGGCAAATTTGAATGCCCTCCGGGGTGGGCAGGCAGTCGTGGATGATGCCATGGCGGTGGTCTTCTCTTGGGTAATCGTCCAGCGCCGCTTTTATTGCGCGGCAGGCCTGGTCAAATGCCTTGTCGCCGATGGCGTGCAGCTCGATCTGCAATCCCGCCCGGTTGGCTTCTTTGCAGAAATCGATGACCTTCTGATCGTCGTAGTACAGCACGCCCTCGCCGCCGATTTCGTCGGCGTAGGGGGCATTCAGCGCTGCGTCGTGGGAACCGAAGCAGCCGTCCAGCGCGCAGGCGAAACAGCCGCCGATGCGGGGAAGATTCCGGCTGGTGGCCGTTTTCACGTTCATACTCTGGGGGAATACCCGGATTTGGAACCCGTTTTTCAGTCCCTTGGCAAAGAGCTTTTCCAGTGTGATGTCCAGATCACCCGCAAAGCCCACGCCGCTGACGGTGTGGACGCAGCCGATTCCCCGGCTTGCCTGAAAATCCACCGCCGATTGCATATTGTGAATCAACTCGGGAATGGACAGAGAATTGGTCAGCGCGTTGGAGAAGGCAAAAAACGCCTCCTGATTCATTTCCCCTGTGTCCGGGTGGTAGCCGCGAAGGTGCTTTACCTTGCTTTCCATGGCGTTCAGGAGTCTGGAATTGACAATGCAGGCGTGGCCGTCGTATTTTACCACCATAATTTCCTTGTCGGGACACACGGCGTCCAGTTCCCGGCGGCTGATGAGCCGCCCCTCCTTTACACAGTAGGGGGACGCGCCGAAGGCGATCAGCGTTTTCTTAGGAGACTGCGCCGCGAACTGCTTCACCATCTCCATGATCTCGGCGTTGGACGCCGCGTCCATGACGTTCAGACCCGCGTGGAAAGTGGAGAAGGACGCAAAGTGCTGGTGTGCGTCCACAAAGGCGGGAATAAGGGCTTTTTCACCCAGTTGAATGATCTCGGCGGAGTGGTACTGTTCTGGCAGGTCGTTTCCCACGTATACGATTTTTCCCCCGTCTTCCACGAGATAACGGGCAACGTCGTTATTCTGATTGACCGTCAGGATATGGCCTTCGTAGCATTTCATAGCGTCTTCTCCGTTCGGTAGGTGGAATCCAGCTGCGCAAGCTCGTAGTAATTGTCGATCTCCATGATGTCCGACTTCCGGCACTGGCGGATCTCCACGGCATAGCGCTCCTTCCGGAGCACCAGAGGAATGAATTCCCAGAAGTAGTCTTTTCCGCCGTCCTCCCCATAGACCTGCCGGAAGTCCTCCCGCAGACGGGCACTGTCCGCTTGCGTCCAGTAGGAAATGCCATAGTAGTTGTAGCAGAAGGTGTTTCCCTTCTGGTAGTTGATGATGTGACCGTTTCCGTCCATCTGGAAGCTCCAGTCGTCGGTTTCCAGAGAATATGCGCCGAGGATGTTGCTGGCGTATTGATATTTGGTGATGATCTGGGGATTGGTGATGTATAAATCCGCCTCGCACAGGTAGCAGCCGTCCAGCTTATCAAGCACGGCCATGACGGAGGAAATGTTGTTGGTCTTACTGTAAATGTCGTTGTCTACCAGCGTCAGGAAGGGGTACTTTTCCAGCAGCGCATCAAAGCATTCCTTCCGGTAGCCCCGCACCACTGTGATGTCCCGAATCCCAACCGCCGCCAGTGCGTCCAGCAGCGTTTCCAGAATGCGCACGCCGTTCACTGTCACCAGAGGCTTGGGGCGGTCGGCAGTGGCGGGCATCATCCGGGAGCCGAACCCGGCGGCGAGAATGATGGCGCGTTTCACCCGGTAAGGCTCCAGCGCGGCCAGACCGGCGTCCGTGACGGCGAGGGCGTCCCCGTCGCGGGTGATCCAATGTCCCGCCGTCAACCGCTCCAGACACCGGGAAATTTCCCCACCGGAGATCGTCAGGGTGTCCGACAGCGTCCGCAGGGGATATTGCCCCGCTCCGTTCCGCTCCAGATGGGAAAGCACCTCAAATTCATATCGCGTCATGTTACCGGATCCTTTCTGCCGAAGCGGGCGTTGTTATCTCCTTCTAACTATACTACATGCCCGGAAGAAAATCAACGGCGGCGTCAGAGAGAAGCTTCTCTCCGACGCCGCCGGTGCGTTATTTTCTTTTACAGCCCGAACTGAATCGCGCAGAAGGCCGCATAAATGCACAGCAGGAGGATGCCCTGCCAGCGGTGGAGCTTTTTGGTGGTCAGTGCCGGGATAGTCAGCAGCGCCATGACGACGAGCATCAGCGGCATGTCCAGAATCAGGGAGGAATTGATGCCGAAGATGGTCTTACCCACGGGAACCTCAAACGGCGCGAGGGTGACTGACACACCGGAAACCAGCACCAGATTAAATAGGTTCGCGCCGATGATATTGCCGACGGACAGCGAGCCGTGGCCTTTCACCAGGGAGGTGATGGCCGTGACCAGCTCAGGCAGACTGGTGCCGAGAGCGACGAAGGTCAGAGCGATGACCGTCTCCGGAACGCCCAACTCTTTGGCGATGATGGTGCCGTTGTCCACCAGCAGGTTCGCGCCCACGGCAATGACCGCCGCGCCAACCACCAGGAGCAGCAGCTCCTTCCACAGAGGGACGGACGTGCCGTCCTCGTGGGGTTCCTCGTCCTGGGGAGCGGGGGTTTTGATGCCCTGACGGACGGTGACGACCATGTAGAAGACAAACATCGCCAGCAGCACGATGCCCAGCGGCCGGGTGAACTCCCCCATCCCGTAGGCGGCGAAGCAGTAGATGGCGGCGGCGACGAAGAAGAAAATCACCGGCTTCTTCATGGACTGCACATCCACGGGGGCGGGACGGACGGCCAGGGTGATGGCGGCTATGAGAGACGTATTGCAGATAATGGAGCCGATGGCGTTGCCGTAGGACATGGCGCCCTGACCGTTCAGTGCGCCGGTGGCGGATACCATCACCTCCGGCAATGTGGTGCCGATGGATACCACGGTGGCACCCACGATGATCTCGGGAATATGGAAGCGCCGGGCAAGGCCGGTGGCGCCGTCCACGAACCAGTCGCCGCCCTTGATGAGCAGCACGAGGCCGACTGCGAACAATAAAACGGGTACAAGCATAATGACTCTCCTTTTCGTTTTTGGGGATTTTTCCCGAATCATAATGGTATATCCGTAGGACAGCGGGGAAGCTCTGAATCAAAGATTCCCAAAATAAAAAACCTGCCCATATCCGAACGGATATGTCAGGTCTGAAAAAGAGACAGATCATGCATAACCGAAAGGACGGATATACATGAGTCTGGCAAATTAAAGCAAGCCAGGCTTTCGCCGTACTGTTGACTTGCTGCGCGGCGGAAACCGTGCTTGCTACTCCCCCACATGTTTATTACATTCATTACATACGGGGATTATACCACGTTTGTCCGGGAAGTCAAGACGCTCCGGCAAAATCTTTGAAAAAGCTTTCCTGTGAGCGCATCCGGATAAAAACCGGAGTGGCGCCGCCAGCGCTGCGCCACTCCATTTGAAACGAAACATTCCCGCTCATGGCCCCGTTTTTTACCATCCGCACGAACCGGTGCGGTTCATTTGGGGTGTGCCCTCACATTATTTCTGCCCTTCCCAGAAGGGTTCCGGCTTGGTGCAGGAGGCGCAGTTTCCTTCGCAGTTCCGGGGCTTGAACTGCAGCTCCTGACTCTTGACGCTCACTGTGGTGCAGGGGGGGATGGAATGGGTGATGAAGACGTTGGAGCCGATGACGCTGTCCCGGCCGATCACCGTGCCGCCGCCAAGGATAGACGCGCCGGCGTAAATGGTCACGTTGTCTTCAATGGTGGGGTGGCGCTTCTTCCCCCGCAGGCTCTGTCCGCCCCGGGTGGTCAGAGCGCCCAGTGTCACGCCCTGATAGACCTTCACATGGTCGCCGATGACCGTGGTTTCGCCCACCACAATGCCGGTGCCGTGGTCGATGAAGAAATACCGGCCGATGGTGGCGCCGGGGTTGATGTCGATGCCTGTGACGCTGTGGGCGTGCTCCGTCATGATCCGGGGGAGCATGGGGACTTTCAGCATATACAGCACGTGCGCCAGCCGGTACACCGTGATGGCAAACAGTCCGGGGTAGCAGAAGATGATCTCGTCCGTGCTGAACGCAGCGGGGTCACCGTCGTAAAATGCCTCCACGTCTGTCTGGGCCACCGCCCGGATGCCGGGAATTGCCCGGAAGAACTGCAAACTCAGCTCCTGCGCCGTTTCCTGCGCTTCCCGCTCCGTCCTGTCGACCCGCATGGCGATAGCGATCTGCTTGTTCAGATTGTACATCACGTCCTCAATGAGCATGGAGAGGTTGTGCTTGGTGTTGTAGATGCGGTAGGCTTTGTCCCGGGAGGAGCCGGGGTAGACAATGCGCAGAAGCTTGCCGATCATGTCAATGACCACAGCTTTGTCCGGGTGCTGGAAGGGGTCAAGCTTGTCGATGTCCCGGCCGTGGCGGTAATCCTCCAGAATGCCGTCCACAATGCCTTCGATTTCCTTTTCGATGGGGGTCATAAGTATCCCTCCTTGTGTTCTTGATCTCAGTTTAACATATGCAAAGGGCAAAGTCAATGAAACACTCCGGCACATTCCTCTTGCATTTCCCGGCCATATCAGGTATAATCATCCCAAAATCAATCCCAATATCAGGAGGGACTTTTTATGGAAAACGAAAACATGGAACAGGAAGAAAGCATTCTGACCCTGACCGACGAAAACGGACAGGATATGGACTTTGAATATCTGGATTGTCTGCCCTATGAGGGCAAGGAATATCTGGTACTGATGCCCGCGGACGAGCCGTCCACCGAGATCGTGATTCTCGAAGTAGAGCCGGTGGACGAGGAAAACGAAAATTACCTCGCCGTGGAGGACGAGGCAATTCTGGATGCGGTCTACGGACTGTTCAAGGAAAAGTATAAGGATATCCTGACCTTCGAGGAAGATTAAAAACCGTCAGGCCGGGGGCGGCGCTGCCCGCCCGGAAAAAAGCAGCCGTTTTTGGGCTGCTTTTTCAAATCTCCGGCGCACCCGATGCGATGTCCCGCACCACTTCTCCCGCCAGAATCAGCCCCGCCGTCCCCGGCACGAAGGCCGAACTGCCAGGAATCTGACGCTTGCCAAGGGCGGCGGCTTCCGCCTCCCAGCCGGTGGGGGTAAGGGCCTCCTCTTTGGAATAGACGACCTTTAAGTGGCGGATGCCTCGCTTGCTCAGCTCCCGGCGCATGACCCGCGCCAGAGGACACATGGAAGTCTTGGTGATATCCGCAACCTCAAACATGGACGCGTCCAGCTTGTTGCCGGTGCCCATGCAGCTGATGATGGGCGTCCCGGCGTCGTGGGCGTTCTGAACCAGCGCCAGCTTGCCGGTGACGGTGTCGATGGCGTCCACGATGTAGTCGTATTGGGTAAAATCGAACTGCCCCGCGGTCTCGGGGGTATAGAAAACGGCATAAGTCCGCACGACGCACGCGGGGTTGATGGAAAGCACCCGCTGCTTTGCCGCGTCCACCTTCCGCATTCCTACGGTATCGTAGGTCGCGAGAATCTGCCGGTTCAGATTGGACAGGCTGACGGTGTCGTTGTCAATGAGATCAAGCTGCCCCACGCCGCTGCGGGTCAGGGCTTCCAGTGTGTAGCCGCCGACTCCGCCCAGCCCGAACAGGGCGACCCGGGCATTCTGCAGCCGCTCCAGCGCTTCGGCGCCCAGCAGCATTTCGGTACGGATAAATTGTTCGCGCATGTTCGCTTCCTCCCCCAAAGTCTGATCGTTTTATATCATGCCTCCGAAACAAAGTCAATGGGGGCACCGGCCGGGAGGAGCATGAAATCAGAAAGGAATCTGGGTATGACAGTGAATACAAAGAGATATCTGGCAGCAGCCCTGTGTGCCGTTATGCTTCTGGAGGGCCTGACGGGCTGCGGGAAAAAGCCCCCCGTGAAGACGGAGACTACCGCCCCGTCCGCGGCGGAGACTACCCAGCCCACCGTCCCGGCGACGATACCGCAGGATGGCAATCCCGGCGACGTGACCTGCAAGGGCAGCTATACGGCGGATTCCGTCAACGCTTCTGCCGTGGTGGCGACCGTTGGAAACGAGCAGCTGACAAACGGGCAGCTGCAGGTCTATTACTGGATGGAAGTCGCCTCTTACCGTCAGGCAGCGCACGAGACTGCCCCGGACTTTGATAAGCCTCTGGACACCCAGCCCTGTGAAATTGACACCAGCGTCGCCAGCTGGCAGCAGTATTTCCTGAAACGGGCGCTGAACAGCTGGCACAGCGCTCTGGCGCTGTCGCTGCAAAGCGTGGACGAGGGCATCCCCACAGAGGAAGCCTACCAGCCCAACATGAAAAACCACGAGGTCTACATGTCCGGCAAGCCTGCCACGGCCTATCTCTACGGCTACAATAAGAATTACCGGCTCAACACCCTCCACGAACAGTATCTGGAGGACATTCCCCAGGCGCTGGCGGCTCTGGCGGAAAAGTACGGCTTTGCCGACGTTTCCGCATTGGCGAAGGATATCGCCGGTGCGTCGGCGGAGGACCTGACCGCCTGCATGGAGCTGTACAACCGGGGCTATATGTACGATACCGCCCTGAGCTACTACATCGCGCCCACTGAGGAAGAGGTGGAAGCCTACTTCACGGAACATGAGTTGGATTATGCCGAAACGGGCATTACCCGCAGCAGCGGCAAGCTGGTGGACATCCGCCACATTCTGCTGATCCCGCAGGTGCCGGAGGGTGGGACGGGAACCGTCACTGTGGCGCCGGACGGCACCGTGACCTGTCCCGAAGATTTGTGGGACGCGTGCCTGACCTCCGCCCAGACGCTGGTGGAGGACTACGGGAAAGCTTTGGCAGCGGACAGCAGGCGCGGCGACAACAGATCCACCAATGACGCCATCTTCGCGGATTTGGCCAATAAAAATTCCGCGGACGCCGGTTCCGCGCTGGACGGCGGACTGTACCAGAAGCTGCACAAGGGGCAGCTGACCCCCGTGCTGGACGACTGGTGCTTTGACGATGCCCGCCAGAGCGGGGACGTGGACATCCTCCGTTCAGGTTTGGGCTATCATATCGTCTTTTTCAAGGGCAGCACCGACATCTGGTACGACGCCGCCCGGGAAGACCTGACCGCCGCCCTTGGCGGGGAGAAGATCGCACAGGCGCGGGAAAAATACCCTGCCGAGATCGACTACAGCGCCATTACGCTGGGCACCGCGGCGCAGACCGCCCCGGTGACTGCCTCTGACCTGCTCTATCCCGACGTTGGACACCAGCGCTACCCGGAAGCCCAGCTTTACCTCCAGCAGGATTACCCCACCACCATGTACGGCGCGTACCGGATCGTCACCCACGGCTGCGGCATCACCACCATGGCCATGCTGGCGACCTACATGGCCGACACCGAGCTGACGCCGCCGGAGATGTGCCGTCGCTACGGCGGCTACTGCTACGATCACGGCACCGACGGCAGCCTGTTCGTCGTCGCCCCGGCGCAGATGGGCTTTTACCTGAAGAAAAAGACCTTCGAGTGGCGGGAAGCCAGAGACGCCATGCGGGAGGGCTATGTGGTGGTCTGCGTCCAGACCAAGGGCTACTGGACCCGGGGCGGACACTATCTGCTGCTGGAAAAGATGTTCGACGACGATGTGATTCAGGTACGGGACTCCAACATTTACAACTACGGAAAGCTGGAAGGCCACAAGACCGACCGCTTCGACTTTTCCACGGTGGTACCCTCGGGGACGGCCTACTGGATATTTGAAAACAAGGTCGTAACGATCCCAGCCTGCGCCCGCTGCGGCGGAACAGAGGAAGGCGCGCCGGAAGCGCTGCTCACGGAGGATTACCTCTGCGAAAAATGCGCCGCCGCTTTGCTCAGACGGGGTACATATCTGGAGTATAGCGGCGTTTGAATGATGAAAAAAACTCCCAACCGTGGGAAATCGGTTGGGAGTATTTTTTATGGTGACGTTTAGGGAAGGACAATCGTGAAAATGTCGTCGCACATTTTGAACTGAGGTAAGTCGTTTACATCGATTACTTTATAGTCAAAGTTCTCCGTAAAGCCCACCTTTATTTCACAAGTTTTATAAGAATCAATCAGCTCCTGCGGTACAGCAGCGTAAATGTAATAGTTCACTTCGGCAAGCGGAGAAACATCAGTTATGAAGTTGCCGATTGCATCACTTACGCCGGAAATCTCTCCTCTGTAATTATATGTCCCGTCAAAGCACATTTGCACGTAGATATTCCGAATATCCACAGGCTTTCCGCTTAAATTCTTAAACGAACCAAAGATATAGAAATATGGGTCTCCGTTTTCCGATGTATAGTATCGATAGGATCCACTTTGACCTGTCCCGGAGGTTATTTCCATGCCACTGTCATACTTGTCAAGCGTCATCCGGCAATAATCCGTTTCAACGGTATCTCCTATTTTCAGAACGGACTCAGGCTGACTCTCGGAATTGTCTGCTTCTCCAAGAACAGAAGAATCAATGCTTTCATTTCCGGGTACGATGTCAAACTTCATGCCTTGACTGTTGACAGATGCGGTTGCCACTTTTACAGTTCCGGCATACACATCATAGTCTGCGCCGTTTTCCTTCACGGCAAACCCAAGTTTCTGAATATGCTGAACGTAATCCTGAAATACTTCCTCCATATTATCGTTTCTGCCAAGTATACCCATATAGGAGTAGTAGATAGACGATGCCCTTCCATTCAACGACGAAGAGCCGGAGGAGGCTATGCTGACCGGCTCAAAACTTTCCGGTGTGGGCAGAATGGGGCATTCGTCAAAGAAAATACTTGCCGTACCGGTTGCATCCAATGCGGCCGCACAGTCATTTTCACTGAGCTTTACTTCGTATACGAAATCGCCATCGTCAACCGTCTTCGGATACGTGGCGCAGTCTTTATTAAAGGAGAAACGTACCACGCAACTTTCCAGTTGGTCAACCAGATTCTCCGGGATTTCGGCATATACCCAAAAACCGTTTTGCTCAAGCGGAGCAAGGGACGCGGGTATCCTGTCGCTGTCGATCATTTTGCCATACGCGGTATACGTATACTGGTCATTAAATACCATTTCCGCGCACATGGTCTCAATCGGCAGCGGCGCATTTCCTGTGTTCTCCGCAATGCCCACCAGACTGAAGCATCTTTTCCCATCCCCGGCGGTTGTGGAAAAGCCATGCCCGCCGACCGAATACGTCAGTGCCGCCGAAGAAAATTCCAACGACACAAACCCTGCGTCCGCTTTCTCTCCAAGCTGAAGCGGATGGGCAATGTTTCCTGCTTCTGTGGAAACCGTTGCCTGCTGTGACTGTTCCGGCGCTTTAGAGGTCGGTTCGTTTGCTGTTTCCGTTTTGGTGCAGGCGCATAATGAAATGCACAACACCGCGGCCATGGCCAAAGCAATTATTTTTCTCATATTATTTTCCCTGAATCCTTTCCAACGCTTGATTATAGTCGTCAAAGTCGTTTTTCACTTGGTCATACTGCTTTGCGGCATTCTCTGCCGCTTTCCGGAATTCCTCCGCGGCCTTTTCCAAGTTCTCCAAGTCTCGTTCCGCTTTGCTTTTACAGCCTGCAAAACTTAGACAAAGTGCGGCGGCAAGAATTGCTGATAGAATCCGTTTCGTGTATTTTCACCCTCTCGTAAAAATTATCAGTGTACCTGAGCACAATCCTATCATACAGCAAAACATCAAGCAATGCAATATGTATTTTATACAATATTTGTTGATGTTAATTTATGTAACTATCACCGATACTATATGCTGAGGTGACAGTAAATGTATATGCGAATTCGCAAAGCGCGTGAGGAATTGGGCTACACAAGAGAGAAATTCGCGGAAAAACTGGACGTCAGTGTCTCTTATCTGGCAGAGCTGGAACGCGGCAGAACCGGTATTTCTGTAAAAATGTTAATCAAGGTCTGTAAAGTGCTCGGCCTGTCGGCGGATTATGTTCTGTTCGGCAATGACAGGCCGGAAGATTCCAAGCGGCTCGATGCCATTTGCCGGATTGATGAGAAATATTTGCCCCTTCTGGATAAAGTAATTGCAGAGCTGCTTACGTTAAGCGGCGAATAGATCACTATAAATAGAACGCTCCTGCCTTATTGGGTGTAAAATTCCCAATAAGGCAGGAGCATTTTCAGAACGATAAAATTTACTTGCGATATTCAAATGGAAAAATCGAAATTCCCTAGTGCATCCCTCAATACTGCGCCGCCTCGGCGCTCTTGAGCTGGAGCTGCAACCTATCTGCAATCAGCGCAATAAACTCACTATTCGTAGGCTTCCCCTTGGTATTGCTCACCGTATACCCAAAGAATCTTTGCAGGGTATCCAGATCGCCCCGATCCCATGCCACCTCGATGGCGTGGCGAATCGCCCGCTCCACCCGGCTGGGGGTTGTCCCGAAGGTTTTCGCCACCTGGGGATACAGCACCTTCGTGATGGCGTTGATCACGTCCATGTCGTTTACCGCGATGATAATGGCCTCCCGCAGATACTGGTAGCCCTTGATGTGGGCGGGGACGCCGATCTCGTGGATGATGCCCGTGACCATGGACTCGATGCTGGTCTTGTCCGGACGGCGCTTCTCCGCGGATTTCTGACCGTCGCCGCCCCGGATCTCCTCAAGCCGCTCCACCAGCGCGGTCATATCGCAGGGCTTCAGCATCAGATACCGCACCCCCAGATTGGCCGCTGCCGCGGACACGTACTGCGTCACAAAGACGGAGGTCGCCAGCGTGATGGGGCGGCGCTCCATGCCGGACACGGCTTTCAGAACGCTGATGCCGTCCTTTTTGCTCAGCATCAGATCCAGCACCAGAACGTCGGGCTTCCGCTCCTCCACCATGCGAATGGCCTGTTCCCCGTCGCTGGCGGTTCCAACGACCTGGAAACCGTCGGCGTGCTGCAATGCGGCGGTCAGGGCGGTGCAGAAGTCGTCCGCGCTGTCCGCGATCAATACGGTTGTTACATGTTCCATATACAGTCCTCTCCTGTCATGTAAAAGATTAGATTTTGCTCCCCAATGCCACGAATCACGAAAACCCGTGTGCGACAAATAAAGAATACCATGAAGCACGCGGTTTTGCAAGGAAAAACAAAAATAATCGCTCGTCAAAAACAGCGCGTTTTCGACAATTTCTACGGATATCGAGAACTTTTCTACATTTTTCGACAAAATGCGGCAGTCCGTGCGGACAGTTGACGGAAGGGGAAGACTGGTGTAGAATGGCCGTGAATACTGTCAGGAGGGACAAATCATGAACGAAGTATGGAATCTGGACGTTATTTACCGCGGCTTTGACGACCCCGCCTTTGCCGCGGACATGGAAAAGCTGGAGAAGCTTGTACAGGATTATGTGGCCTTTGCCGGGGAACTGGATAAGCAGACGCCCTTGGACGGCCTGAAAAAAGGCGTCGCGCTGGAAGAATCCCTGTCGGAGCTTTCCGGGAAGCTGGTGGAATACGCTTTTCTGCGCCAGTCGGGCAACACCCGGGACGCGGAAGCCGGCTCCCGACTGGGACAGGTGATGCAGATCCTCACCGGCGCCGCAGGCGCGCAGGCGCAGTGGCGGGAGTGGGTGTCGGAAATCCCCGATTTGATGACACTTGTGGGCAGCGACGAGACGCTGAAGGACTACACCTTCCTGTTTGAAAGCCTGCTGCGAAACAGCTCCCACCTGCTGGGAAGTCTGGGCGAGCAGATCAGCGCCAAGCTGTCCATGTCCGGCTCCAGCGCCTGGAGCGACCTGCAGGAATATCTGACCAGCACCGTGCCGGTGAGCTACAACGGCGGGACGACCAATCTGTCCGCCATCCGCAATCTGGCCTATGACCCCGACCCAGCCGTGCGGAAAGCGGCCTATGAAGCAGAGCTGAGCTGTTACGACCGGATCAAGGACGCCGTGGCCTTCGCCCTGAACTCCATCAAGCTGGAGACCATTTCGGACTGCCAGCTCCGTGGCTATGCGTCGCCCCTTGACCGGACGCTGGAAAAGTCCGACATGAAGCGGGAGACCCTGGACGCCATGCTGGGGGCGATGGAAGAATACATGCCCAAATTCCGGCAGTACCTCCGCGCCAAGGGAAAGGCGCTGGGCCACGAAAACGGCCTGCCATGGTACGATTTGTTCGCGCCCATGGGCAAATCTACCGCGCGGTACACCACGGAAGACGCCAAGCGGATTCTGGTGGAGCTGTTCTCCACTTTTGATTCCGAGCTGGCGGACATGGTGGCGCGCGCCTTTGACGAGGAATGGATCGACTTCTATCCCCGGGACGGAAAGTCCGGCGGCGCGTTCTGCGCCGGGGTGGCGTGCATCGGCCAGAGCCGCATTTTGACCAATTTCGACGGCACTTTCGGCGATATCGTGACCCTTGCCCACGAGCTGGGACACGCTTTCCACAACCAGTGCATCCGTACCCACCGGCCGCTGAACCGGGATTACTCCATGCCCGTGGCGGAGACTGCCTCCACCTTCAACGAGTGCGTGGTCATGGCGGCGGCCATCCGGCAGGCAAAATCCCATGACGAGGAGCTGGCGCTCATCGAGTCCCAGCTCCAGGACGTCACCCAGATCATCTGCGACATCTACTCCCGGTACCTGTTTGAAAGCATGGTGCTGGAAAACCGGGAGAAGCAGTTCATGAACGCGGAGACTCTGTGCGGCATGATGCTGAAAGCGCAGGAGCAGTCCTACGGCGACGGTCTGGACGCAAGCTTCCGCCATCCCTATATGTGGGTCTGCAAGAGCCACTACTACGGCTCGACCTTCTATAACTATCCCTACGCCTTCGGCGGTCTGTTCGCCCGGGGACTGTACGCCCAGTACGAGCGGGAGGGCGCGGCTTTCGTGCCGAAGTACAAGAAGCTGCTGCGCACCACCACCGTCGCCACGGCGGAGGATGTCGCCAAGGTGGCGGGCATTGACCTGACAGACAAGGAATTCTGGCGCGGCGCGTTGCAGACCGTCGCCCAGCAGATCGGTCTGGTCTGCGGACTTCTTGAGGAGGGAAAACAGTAATGGACAGCCGGACAAAAGCACTGTGTGATTTTCTGAATGCAGCCCACAGCGTGTATCACGCGCAGGCGTATCTGGCCGAGATGCTGAAAAATGCCGGTTATACTCGGCTGTACGAGCAGGACGAATGGGCGCTTGCCCCCGGCGGGAAGTATTTCCTGACCCGGGGCGGCTCTGCCCTCGTGGCGTTCCGGGTGCCGCAGGGAAGCCCCAAGGGCTTCCTCATGAGCGCCAGTCATTCCGACCGTCCCACATTCAAGGTCAAGGAGAATTTTGAGCTTGCCGCCGCCTACACCCGCATGGCTGTGGAGCGCTACGGCGGAATGCTGATCTCCCCATGGCTGGACCGTCCCCTGTCCGTCGCGGGACGGGTGACGGTGGAGACGGAAGCCGGTGTGGAGACGAAGCTGCTGGACATCGACAGAGACCTGCTGCTCATCCCCAACGTCGCCATCCACATGAACCGTCAGGCGAACGAAGGCTACAAATGGAACCCGGCAGTGGATACCCTGCCCCTCATCGGCAGCGCGGGCACGGCAGGCAAGCTCCCGGCGCTGCTGGAGAAGGAAGCGGGCGGAAAGATTCTGGGACACGACCTGTATCTTTACATCCGGCAGAAGGCATCGGTCTGGGGCGTTGACGAAGAATACATTTCCTCCGCCGCGCTGGACGATCTGGAATGCGCATGGGGCTGCACGCAGGGCTTTCTCAAGGGCAGGGACAGCGCGTCCATCCCGGTTCTGTGCGTTTTCGACAGTGAGGAGGTCGGTTCCGTTTCCCCGCAGGGTGCGGGCTCGTCTCTGCTGGAGGATACGCTGGGCAGAATTTGCGACGGCCTGAAGCTGAACCGTGGGCGGATGCTGGCGCAGTCCTTTCTGGTGTCCGCGGACAATGCCCACGCCGTCCACCCCAACCACCCGGAGTATGCCGACCCCGGCAACGCCCCGGTCATGGGCGGCGGACTGGTGATCAAGTACAACGCCAATCTCAGCTACTGCACCGACAGCGTCAGCGCCGCAGTATTCCGGAAGATCTGCGGCAGGGCGGGCGTCAAGGTGCAGACCTACCACAACCGGGCGGATCTTCCCGGCGGCTCTACGCTTGGCAGAATCTCCCTTGCCCACGTGAGCGTCCCCACGGTGGACATCGGCCTTGCCCAGCTGGCCATGCACTCGTGCTACGAGACGGCCGCAGTGTCCGACGCCATCGACTTAGAAACCGCCATGGCCGCCTACTACGGCTCGACACTGGAAGCAACGGAGAGCGGCTTTTCCATCCTGTAAAAAGCCCGGATTGGCAAACTGCCCAAAAACTATTATCCAAAATTGTAGAAACCAACCATTGCGTGTTCTTGCAGAATATGGTAACATTTATTTATCCAGGTGGATTCTGTCTACTCCACATAATAGACAGAATACCGCTAAAATAAAGGAGGATAAACCCGTCTGACGCACGGTGCGGCAGTGTGGAGACCTGTCGTAATGCTCCCGGAATATTGCTTTCCGGTCAGTGAGAACGCATGCGAAAATGGTAGGTGCGTTCGGCGTCGAAACAGTATGGCAAGTGTAACCCTGAAGAACGTAAAGAAGATCTACCCCTTCAACGGCGACGACGCAAAGAAGAAGAAAAAGAAGAAGGGCGAGGAGACCACCGAGAAGAAGGTGAACCTGCAGATCACCGACAAGGGTGTCGTGGCAGTGCAGGAGTTCAGCCTGGACATCAAGGACAAGGAATTCATCGTTCTGGTCGGCCCCTCCGGCTGTGGTAAGTCCACCACCCTGCGTATGATCGCCGGTCTGGAAGAGATCTCCGAAGGCGAACTGTACATCGGCGACCGTCTGGTCAACGACGTTGCCCCCAAGGACCGCGATATCGCCATGGTTTTCCAGAACTACGCTCTGTACCCCCACATGACCGTTTACGAGAACATGGCTTTCGCTCTGAAGCTGCGTCATGCTCCCAAGGACGAGATCGACAAGAAGGTCAAGGAAGCTGCTGAGATTCTGGACATCACCCAGTATCTGGGCCGTAAGCCCAAGGCGCTGTCCGGCGGTCAGCGTCAGCGTGTTGCCATCGGCCGCGCCATCGTTCGTGACCCTCAGGTCATGCTGATGGATGAGCCTCTGTCCAATCTGGACGCCAAGCTGCGTAACCAGATGCGTGCTGAGATCATCAAGCTGCGCGAGCGCATCAACACCACCTTTATCTATGTTACCCACGACCAGACCGAGGCTATGACTCTGGGCGACCGGATCGTCATCATGAAGGACGGCTTCATCCAGCAGATCGGCACGCCTCAGGAGGTCTTCAACCATCCTTACAACCTGTTCGTCGCGACCTTCATCGGTACGCCTCAGATGAACATGTTCGAGAACGCCAAGCTGGTCAAGGCTGACGGCAAGTACGCCGTGCAGCTGGACAACCAGACCGTGGTTCTGTCCGACGAGAAGCAGGCCAAGCTCGCCGCCAACAACGTTGCGGAGCAGGATGTCGTTCTGGGCGTCCGTCCCGAGCACATTGAGCTGACCGCCGGCGGCATCGAGGGCAAGGTTGACGTGTCCGAAATGATGGGCTCCACTGTCCACCTGCATGTCACCTCCATGGGCCGCGACGTGGTTCTGGTGGTCTCCACCATGAACATGACCGGTGCGGAAGTCGCTGCTCTGTCCAGCGGTTCCACCGTTCACTTCTCCTTCCCCGGCCAAGTATGCCACATCTTCTCCAAGGAGACCGGCATCAATCTGGAAGCCTGATTCTGAACCAAAGTACAAACGGGTCTGCCTTAACCGGCAGACCCGTTTTCATACTATTTCCTGATTAGGGTCTATCTGAAAACCGTCAACACGCCCAAACAGCGGGTCTTTTCCGTCTGCTGTGCACCATTTTCCCTTGCAATACACAAAGTATTCCTGCGGAAAAATGGCTTCATCAGACGAAAAATCCCTCGCTGTTGGTCATATTCCCGGTTTTCAGATAGACCCTAAAATCTTAATTTTAATCAGGAAATAGTATCAGAATTTATGCGGAGGATACTTTGCTGATGCGCTGTTTGCTTGCAGGATTTCTCGGATTTCTCCTGAGCGGAGTATGGTTCGGGATGCAGCTATGGCTGACCCACACCTTTCTCAAAAAGGCCGTAACCGGCTCACTTTTTTTCACCATTGCTTGCTGCGTGTATTCCGACTGTGCTTATCCTCCGTTTGAGCGGTTCGTATTCTCCCAATTTCTCGGCCTTATCAAGCGGGAAGCTGTGGGCACTCACCGCGGCAGCGCTTCTTGTTACCTGTCTGGTAAAGGGGCTGAGCGAAAAGATGCCCCGAACCGTGGAGAAGCGGGAACTCCCGTGGGTTTGTATGGAAGCCGCATTTGTGGAGGTCGCCCAGCGCCTTATGATGCAGTCCTTTGTGATGTATTTGCTGGATGCGTGGGGATGCGCCGCGATCTGGTGCGTCTTCCTCAATGCGCTTATCTGGTGCGTGGGGATCGTCATTCAGGGAATCCTTGCAAAGCAGACCATGGGAAAGAATTTTGTTCTTGGGCAGCACCGCACAATTCGGCAAGAAGTCTCAGGCAGGATTTTTGTTCCAATTCAAAGTTCCGAAAATGGAGGAATACTGTATGTATTTCCCATTTTCGGAACTGCGGAAGTGGAGCAAAAAGACGGATGAGACTCGCAGACGCAATTGCGCGGTGTTGCCCTTGATTTGATCGCTTCATTTGTATTTTCCGTTGGCTGCGGCTACGTATTCTACCTGTCCGGGTGCATTGTTTTTTCGGTGACTGCGCATGTAGCCGAGCGATTGATTATAACAAGGCTGAAACGGTGATCAGAGGGAGCGGGAAAGCAGCATTCCCAGCAGCTTGTCGTCGGTGAAGGCCGGATGGGCGTAGGCGGCGTCCAGAATGGCTTCTACATTGTCTGTGTCGTTTTCGACCTCCTTGGAGTAAAGCTGCGCCGTGGAGAAAATGTCGCCGCCCACTAGCCTGACCAGCAGGCAGGAGATCAGGATGAACTTCACGCGGCAGTAGAGGTCGTAGTCGGAAACTGCCTGAAGCCAGTACCGCTGGGTCAGGTATCTTGCCAGCGCCCGGTGATGCTGCGTCCAGTTTCCGGGATCGGGATGGCGGAGCATGGTCTCCCACTGGGGCGTCAGCAGCTCAAGGCCCAGAAAGAAATCCAGAACATCTGCTGGATTTCCCGGCTTTGCCAGAGCCGCGGCGGTTTCCAGCGCCGCCCCGGCGTCGAAGGGGCTTTCCTCCCCGCCGTCCAGCTCTGACTGCGCCTGACAGCCGTAGAGCAGCCCCAGCGCCAGAGATTCCCCGACGCTATGGGATTCGTCCGACAGAATGGACAGCATGACCTCCCGGGAGGCTTTCAGCGAAGCCATGGCTTCGACGTCATACCCCGGTGTACCGCCATCAGGGCGGGTGTCCACCATCAACGGGGCAAGCGGCGCATTCAGAATCAGCTTCGCGGCTTCCGGGCAGCTCAGCTCCAGCCCCAGCTCGGCAAAATCCCCGTAATCATGGGTCAGGCGGGGGAACATCCGGCAGGTTTCGCACAGGGCGCTTTCTCCCAATTCCGCCTGAATCCGGCAAAGCCCATCACTGCGCCACATGGGGCAGCGTCCGTCGATGATGGACATGGACGTTTTGCCGTCGGCAGTGCGCATCACCTCCCGGAGACGGTCGCCCAGCGTTCCGGGCAGGGTGCGGTAGAACCGGGCGGAAGCGTCGTCTATCTCCACCTCCCACTCCTTGCAGCAGCTGTCCGGGCATTCCCCGGCGGCGCAGCGGAAGCAGTCATAGTAGTCCGGTTTGAAAAGCAGCATGGAAAACCTCCTTGCACAAAAAGAAGCGCACACCCCGCGGTATGCGCTTCCGGAAAATCAATAATTCGGACGGATAGTGTTCATCAGGGAAGCGGCATCCTGTAACGCCTGCTTGCTGGTGCTGACCGCCATTTGCAGCTGGGTCAGCTGGGACATGGCCTCGTCGGTTTTGGCGGTGATCTCAGCAGTGGCGGTGTCCACCTTGGCAATGGCTTCGTTCAGCACGCCGTTTGCCTGATGGTAAACCAGCTCTGCCCGCTCCCGGGCGCTGCGCTCCACCTGCTGGGCGCGGCGGTAGGAATCCAGTTCCTCCCCGGCGACCTGACTGCCGCCGTCCGTCTCCAGCTGGGGTTCCTGCGCGGCCTCAGCGGCCTGCATCTGCTCGATCTGGGCGCGCAGAGCGTCCCGTTCCTCGGTCATGGCGGCAAGCCGGGCTTCCAGTTCCGCGATTTGCGCAGCCTGCGCCTGAAGCTCTTCCAGCTGCCGGTGCAGGTCCTCCGTCTCGGCGGTCAGCGAATTGATCTGATCCTGATGCTTTGTGTTGATGTATTCCAGATAATGAACCACGTCCTGCCGGTTGAAGCCATTGAACGCGGAACGGAAATTCTGAGGTGCAGCCATAATAAAATCCTCCCTTTTCTGCCGCGGGGGTCAATATTTTTCAGAATTATACCACATATATTCCGAAAAAACAACCGTTTTCGCCGAACAAGGTCGGAAAACCAAAAAATATTTTTCCGCGCACCCCTTTACAAAAATGAAAAAGGTTGGTATAATACACAGGCTATCGATGAAATGCGCCAGTGGCTCAATGGATAGAGCATCGGATTCCGGTTCCGAGGGTTGGGGGTTCGAGTCCCTTCTGGCGTACCATAACGAGTGTTCTTATAGGATTTGATATCCTGTGAGGACACTCGTTATTTTATTGCTCATTTTGTGCTGGTTCGTAGGTGACATATACACCTCTGCGGGTATTTACCGTTACATCCGGGACAGGCAGGGAATCGGTATCCGGGATAAACAGGGTGCCGATGCAGTTGTAATGGATGGTCAGTTTCTGAACCCACTCCCCGTCGATTTTCTCAGCCTGATAGACCTCAATGTGATCGATCAGCTCGTTTACCATTCGGGGTGTCAGCTTCTTCGGCCGTGTGTACTTTCGCACAGTGGAAAGAAACATATCTGTAGAGACGGCTTCACTGCTGAGCTTGTCCAGCTCTTTGCGGAGCGTCTTGATCTTTTCGGAAAGCGCGGCCTGTTCTTCCTCATAGCGCTGGGACATTTTGGCAAAGCGTTCATCAGACAGCTTGCCGGAAAGATTATCTTCATAGATTCTCTCAAACAAACCATCCAATTCACTGTCACGGGCTTGTGCTACGGTCAGCTCTTTTTGTTTCAGCTTCCGCTCCAGCTCAACGGTTTTCTGGGTGCTGCCCATGATTGCCTGCTGGAATTCATCCTCATAACGCACAGCGTACTTGGTGAGCCGCTTGATTTCCCCCAGAACCACCTGTTCCAGGAAATCCACCCGGATGTAATGGGTTGATGTGCAAGTCCCCCGGCTGCTGTTGTAATTGGAGCAGTTGAAGTATTTGATATCGTGATTTCCCTGATTGAAATGGAAGTTCAGATTATGACCACAATCCGCACAGACCAGAAGACCGCAGAACATATTCCGCTCACCGTCTTTGGCTTTCCGCCTGCGGATCTTGCCGCGTTTTTCCTGAACCTGTTCCCAGATCACACGATCAATGACCGGTTCATGCACATCTTTGAAGATCACCCAGTTTTCCCGGTCATTGGGAATCCGCTTCTTGTTTTTATAGGATTTGGAGTAGGTCTTGAAATTCAGCACATCTCCGCAATACTCCTGCAAAGCGAGAATATTCACGATGGTGGAGGCATTCCACTTGGTAGATGGCTGTTGTTTTGCCTTTCCGGGCTTCTTGACACCCTTTTTCAGCCAATAGGCGCGAGGAGTAAGGATTCCTTCTTCCTCAAAAATAGTGGCAATCTGCTCCGTTCCATACCCATCCAGAATCATACTGAAAATTCGCCGAACTACCTGGGCAGCTTCTTCGTCGATGATCCAGTGCTTGGGATTATCCGGGTCTTTCATATAGCCAAAGGGCGGTGGCCCCATGGGCTCCCCAGCATTGCCCTTGATCTTATTGCTGATCCGGCGTTTTTTGCTGATATCCCGCGCGTACCACTCGTTGAACAGGTTGCGGATGGGAGCCAGCTCATTTTCACCCTCGGCGGTATCGATGTTGTCCGAAACCGCTACCAGACGGATATCGTGCTCTGGGAAAAATTCCTCCATCAGCCGTCCGACTTCGATGTAGTTTCGGCCCAGCCGGGAAAGGTCTTTGACAAACAGAGCGGATGCCTTGCCCTCCTCCAGCTGGCGCATCATTTCATTAAAGCCGGGACGGTCCATGGTAACGCCGGAAACACCGTCGTCAACGAAAGTGACGATATTGGTATAGCCCATGTCCTTTGCCATCTTGGTCAACAGCTTTTTTTGATTACTGATGCTGTAGCTTTCCCCTTCCAGATTGTCATCACGGGACAAGCGAGGGTAGATGAACGCGGTAACGTCGCGTGTTTTCTTGTTGTTCGACTTTTTCATAAGTCCTCCTTTTAACAGTCGAGCAACGAATTGTGTTTTCTTCTTCACACAACAATTATACCGCGCTTAACTGTTATTGTCAGCTGATATTCTGAAAATCACAAACTTTTTTCGCAGTCCGCCTGCATGAGACGCAGGAGAACTTCACCGAGAGTATTGTTATTTTCGGGCTTGAATACCGGCTGAACGACAAACGACCTGCCAGAAATATGGTAGGTCGTTTGCGCGTCAAGAGGATCTTGTTTGGATGGAGCAGTCTGGGTTTTCGATATATTTTCTTGCTTCATAAATCCCTCTCAAATGATTATTTTTGCGATTGGACAGCAGAACAAACGGCTGCTTGGCCTGTGGGTAGCTCCACAGCAGCTCCACGGGAATCTCACCCCCCAGCATCTCGCTGGGCCCTACCCATTGCCTGCGACGCTCTGAACGCTCGGACTGTGGCTATAGGGGAGTACCTGACCTTCTGCGTGTCGTCGCCCATGCGCTGCCAGGCGCATTTTGCGGTGCGGGTGGGAATCGCTCGCTTCACAGAAGGTCACAGCGCACCCGCCGTCCGGCTCAGCACAGAAGGGATGTATTTGTCTGCTTTTATACTGCGCCGGAGTTGTCTGCCGGGCTTTCTTTGTCAAAGGCCTGTCACAGAGGGTGGAAAGGGAAACACCCTCTGCTTCTGGCTTTTACGCAGGCAATACCTTGAAGGCAGTTACAATGCTGACACGCAGCTTCGCTTCCAGTTGGTCCCGCATGGATTCGTCTACACAAAGAAACTCATTTCCGTATGTATCCTTTACGGGACGGGTAGACAGGACGCGGATATAACTGCTGTAGTGCCGCAGGACAGCGTCCAGGGCTTCCGTTTCGCCGTTGATGGCTTTCAGAATGGTCTGCACAGGAATGGACGGTCTTACAGTTCCGGCCATTCGTATCCCTCCTTCTCTAAAATCTTGCGCAGTTCCTTCAAAATGCCGATTCGGCGTTTGCTGACCGTCTGATGAACGATGTGGAGGTATTCCGCAATTTCCCGGTCCGTCATTTCCAGGAAGAAAGATAGCAAGATAATATCCCGTTTTCCCTCTGGAAGCTGTGCCAGAATTTCCGCCAGAACATCCCCGGTCACAACGACGGGGGTACCCAGCACTTCAAAGATGTGGTCATCCTGGAAGTACCGGTCCTCCACGGCGATTTGGGATAGCTCCTCCGGCCCCATATGGTCCAGAGGATCCTCCCATTCCCGCTGCCGGCTGTAGCCGTTGTGAATACGGTTGGCCTCGTTCTTCAAAACCCTGGTGCAGAACCCACCGAACTGATTTTGAATGCGCTTTTCTTCGGAGTCTTTCATTTTCTCACCTCCCTTCGCAGCCGCGAAGGCGGGTGGTGATTTTCTCCCTTTCAATTGGGTAATCCGAAAAAGTGGATTTTGGCAACCAAGTTCTGAAAAATTGCAAAAAAATTGAGCCTGCATTACCAAGTACATTGGAATGTAGGCTCAATTTTTTTGCATTTAGTGTATAACTTTGAGGCTTGCCAAACCGTTATGTTAAAAACATTGAATTACAGCCAGGAAAAACATCTATTACATGCGTTATATTCAGCAATAGTTGGATAATTTGCCCGTTTTATGAGCTATTTTCCCCTCCGTGTGCAAATGGCGATGTTCATTCCACTTTTGAAATAATGCCTGCGTCCATTTGATATACTTCATCACAAAGATATGCTATATCATCTTTGAAGTGGCTTGCCAGCAGAATTGTTACCCCGCTTTCTTTCAAAGCAAGCAAGAGCGAACGAATATGCTCTACCCCTTGATTGTCCAAGCCGTTCATAGGCTCATCCAAAACAAGTAACTTTGGTTTCTCCATAATGGCCTGCGCAATCCCAAGCCTCTGACGCATGCCCATAGAATACTTTCCGACATGCAATTTCAGATCAGGATCAAGGCCTACGGTATTCATGCTCTCACGGATTTCATCAATCCCTATTTTCCCTCGAATAGAGGCCAGGTGTTTCAAGTTACTTAACCCCGATTCCTGGAGGAGGAACCCCGGCGATTCAATAATAAAACCAATATTCTCCGGGAAATCAACGTCCTTCCCTACGCTTTGCCCCCATACACTGACTTCTCCGCTGGTAGGAATGACCAGTCCGCAGACACATTTGAGAAGAACTGTTTTCCCGGAGCCATTTCGGCCAATTAGGCCATAAATCTTTCCGGTCTCACAGGTCATGGACACGTCCTTCAAGACCTTATTGGCACCGTACTGCTTAGTCACGTTTTTAATATCTACAACAGTGTTCATTTTCTTTTCCTCCGAAAGCCATGAAATTTCGGTGCAATGATACAGCCAACGATTAGGCATACTATGAAAATGCCAAAGAACCAGAGTGCATAGCTCAGGTCTACTTGGTATAGGCTGTTCTTACCTCTGAGGGCTTGTAGCTGCGCCAATGTCACCGGCGAAATCCTGTAAAACCAGGGCAGCCATTCATTGGCCACCGTAATGTCCATCAGCACAAATCCCGCGGATAGGAAGGTTCCCACGTATCTCCCTGACACATAGTTAAAGAAATAGGTCAACAGCCCTAGCCAAACACAGCATTCAAAGCTCAGCAGAAAACTGAGGGCAGTCGCCTGCTGCGGCGTGTAGGAACCGATCAGATAATCGTAGACCATAAATGGGATTCCATACTGGCTTCTCCCCCCACTTCTTGCAAGCGTTCCCCAAATTTTTCCCCAACCATCCTGAAATGTCAGATTGGGAAGCAGTGGAAGAATGCTGAACAGGAGGATCATAAGTACATAAAGAAAAGAAAGCGCAATAATATACATGCACTGTCCTGCAGCCCAAGCCGTGTGGCCAGCTCTGGGTAGAATATATTTTTGCATTTCACTTTCGAAAGGAGCATCGCAGAACAACGCCACGGCTCCCACCATAATCACCAGCTGACATATAAAATCACTGGTGATGTGGGGAAATGCCCATGGTGCGGCCGGAATGCCAACATCTTGAGAAAAATCCAACACCCCTTGCAGATTGGAGAAGATAAAAAATGCAATGAGAATGAAGATCATCAGAATTCTCTGGTTTGTCCAAGTCTGCTTCATCTGGAACAGAAACACACTTCGTATTTTATTCCACATTCCACACACTCCTTTCGAGCCGCATACAAAATAGACGATAACACAGGAGAATCAGTGCCAGCACGTAAGCAGCCGTGACAAGGAATGTAACAGCGTCCGAATAGACCGTTTCCCGGGCGGCAATCAGTAAATCCAGTCGCAGCCATCCGGGTAAGTTCAGCAAACGGCCAATCTGAACCAGTACAAACCGGAAAATGAACGGTGCGCAAACAGCCACATAACTGCTGGGAAAATAGGCAGAGGCACAAAGACCAACACTTCCCCACAGTGAGCCGCCAAGAAAGCAGACGCACAGCACGATTGCAAAATACAGTGCCCCGTTCCCAACAGTGAGTGCCCAGGAAAAGGGGAGCCAGCTGGTTTCAAAGATTTGATCCGGGGTCACGAGGGGAAGATGAATTGCCAATGCCAGAATAAAGGTCAAGCTGCCAAGGGCAAATGTCGCCCCTCCCAAAATAGAGGCCACTACAAATTTGGAGCGGGCGTAGGTATCTTTTCCGCACCGGGCAATCTTGTAGGTAAGCATGCCACCATTAACTTCATCACAATAGTTTGCAGCAAAAGGAATTGCAGCCATGATCGCCGCAAAATATTCTGAGAAAACACCGCCAAAGGAAAAGGAATTGAAGAAGTAATACATCACGCAGACGGTTGGGGTATCTCCGCTGGTTTGCGGACTGAAGGCAAAATTGCGGAGATCCTGCCAATTGTCAAAGCAGAAGCCTAAAACCACCCCGCAAACGGCAAGCAAGAACGGAAGTTTCAAGCCCAATTTGAAGTCAGTCTTAACAGTGCGGAAGAAAGTAGATTTACCCGCCATAGGCCAGATCCTTTCCTGTGATGGAATTAAACCGATCTGCATCTCCAAAATAGTTTGGGAAGTCAAGCGCATTTTTATCTATTTTCAGGAAGCACCAGTATGGAGTTAGAGCAACTTCTTCGTCCTGTTTTATCGGAATATATTCCATCCAAATATTCGTAAAGTCCAGTGGAACACGTATAATCTGCAAATCGTATTTGTCCTGAAGCAGGGCAATGGCTTCTTCCAGATCTAGAATCGGCTGCGGATCAGAAGCTTGCACTATCGTGCATGGGTAGGAAACTGTGCAGGTTTGTATCCCATCTGCGTTGAACATAATCGTCGCGTTCGCATTCCGAGTGGCAATTGAATTTACGTAGCTGACAGCAGCTGGCTCTTCAAAGCCAAGGAGTGGAATTCCGTCATAGGCAAAATTGAATTGCAGATAACAGGTGTCCGTTGCCTCCGTCAATATGGGTGGGACTTCAAATTCGGTATATCTGGAATTCTGGAGCATTTCCTCCTGAAAATCCAATATCTCCTGGCCGGATAGTGTAATGCATCTGAGTAATCTCGGTTCCCAGGAAACTCCCAGTTGAGTCAGGATTTCTGTCCCTTTTTTCTCCATCTCTTCTACATTCATAAAAGAGAGATCATGGGGTTCGGTTTGAGGGTAATCCTCGCTGTAGTAATACATTAGATTTTCCACGACCTGCATGGTCGAGTCGTTATCGTATGCGCTGTAATCGATTGCATCTTCATATACCACAAGTCGTTTCCCGGAGGTCTCATCATAGACCAGATAGTTGCCACGCTCCTCTGTTGTATAACTGCCATAACCCTCTGAGCAGAATAGGCCGAACAACCGGTCTGGGGCGCAGTCCACCATTTTCAGGGTATAGGTACTGTACTCGTTTTTTTCCGGAATCACTGCTTCCGCATCCATGGATAAATTTTCACCGAGTTCCCGGGTAATATGCTGGATATCGGTTGCTTCTCCAGAATCTGTAGGCTCTATTATGCTGATGTCATAGGACACATCGGCGTTTTCTCTGACATCAGAGTGCCTGTCCGGCTCCTGCTTTCCGCAGCCGAGCAGGTAAGCGGAAACCATAGCCAGCAAAGCGATTGTTTGGAAATACTTTTTCATGCTATTATCTCCCTGCAAGCTCAAAACTTTCGAAAAGGACGTTATGTTGATAAATAGTTTCTATATAAAAACAGGCAACGCAAAAGGCTCGTGTGGCTAGATTTGTTTATGCTGGGATGCTTTTACGGGTTATATAGTCCAGTGACATAAAGGCTTGTTTCAGATGTGCCATTGATCATCCTTTTCTTGTTTAGGCGCATCATATCCGAACTCTCGACAGAACTTGAATAGGGAATCCCGTATCTTTGAACATAGTTAGAAAATGTGTGCCATCTGTCAACATCATTATTGTAGGAACGTTCCATCTTCAGCGCAAGGATGTTGTTATAAGACATGTTGCTCGATGCAGTATCGTACAGAGTAACGACCCACTGCTGCTCAGGATCGCCCTTGTCACGCCAGTACTCCTCGGGGTGCTCCCCTGTGTCAGAGTAAGTAAATGTAAAACTGTAATTGGGGGATGCTGCCAGCGCAGTAACGGGAACAAGCATTGCGACAAGCAGGGCCAAAGCGACGATTGTACATAAAACTTTGTGTTTCTTCATATTGGTTCTCCTCTGTAAGAATTTGCGTTGCCTGTTTTGTGCGAAGGATCTTATTTAACGTGCTTTAATATCGAAGGAGAGAAACTGCCGCAAACCCTTCCAACGATATCTGTTTTTGATACCATTCCTAAGACTTCGTACCGACTATCAATTGAATGGTTCCTGTTATCCCCCATTACGAAAATTGTTCCAGGTGGTACTTTATATGTAATATTGCTGGTTTCATCTAAAGCTATCATAGGGTCACTTTGTTCAAAATTGAGATATAGCTCTGACTGCTTTATCCCGTTTATAAAAACAGAATTGTCCTCATAGTTCACAGTTACAATGTCCCCTTCAACAGCGATGATTCGTTTAACTATATATTCACCTCCTATAGGCTTTTTTGAAATATCAATTAAAACTACATCACCTCTCGAAGGATGGTAATTCACCTGGTTGATCAAAAGGATATCTTTATCCATAAACGTTGGATACATAGATTCGCCGCCTACGATTGCAAGTCGCATAATATGTGTGTTAACAAAATATGCCACAACGACTAACAAAATCAAAAGAACAATCTTTTTTGCATCATTCCCCAAGCATTTCTTGACTGCATTTGTATGAATATGTTTCATAATTTCGCTCCATGGATTTGGAACTCAATACCACCGTCTTCCGTATGCGAGCGAGATTTGCGCCTCGCCCGCATATGAGAAGAACTTCATCGTCCTGATTTACATAAGTTCCTCCGGCACATCCGGCTGGTAAATCATAAACATACAGGTATTGCTGACACTAGAAAGAGCAAGGAACATTGCTGCACTAGCAAGCAGCATGCCTAACTTTACCATAGTGTGGTTAACCATCGTTTTCATTGCGCTTCCTCCCTCCTTGTTTTTTTATCACAACCAACAGCATTGATAGCCCAGCCATGCTGCTGCCTGCAAAATACATATTAACCCATGAATATTGCGTGGTGTATAGGAAATCCAACACAATAAATCCAAGCAGATTGGTTAAGCCAAGAATTAGACTGTTACAACGATTTTTCCTGCATTGGTTTTCTTTTAACGGTTTGTTTGGTGCTTCCACTGGTGAGAATAATAAAATAATTATTAGATTTGTAAGACATGGGAACAGCCAAGCCTTCATCGGTACTGTGCACATTATCTCTATCACGAGGACAAGGGAGTAGAGTAAGGAAAATGTGAAGATACAGCGGAAATGTGTTTTTGCGTGATATCCGCCTCCGGATAACCGAAGCGGTACAAAACCTGCAAGATATGGTATCCATAGAAACGGTTTTCCCAAAATCGCAGAAATAATTATCAATGCCACGACACCGGCTAACGAGGAATACAGTAGTTCCAGGCCATACGCATATATGGGGATTGTCTTGGATGCAATCACGCCTTGATTTTCCATTTTCTTAGCTGTTTTCCTGGCTAGTTCCTGAACCATTTTCTTACCCCCTCCGCTTCTTGTTAAACCCAATGTAATTCATTGAGAACATCATTTCAAGGGGGTAGGCATGAACGACGTTTCAGGCGACACAAACGACATGTTTCTCCCTTGAAATAATAGTATTGCTATTATATAATAATAGCAATAGTAGCTTAATTTCTCGCAGCAAAATCGATATAATAACCGTAAAATAGAAAGAAGAATGCGAGGGGCTACTGTGAATTTGTTAAGGGAAAAGATTGGTATTATGATTCGAGAGAAACGAAACAGCCAGCACCTCACGCAAGAGGAACTGGCCGAGAAGGTAAACCTTTCCACTGGGATGATCGGGCAAATCGAGCGTGGGGAGACTATGCCCAGCATTGAAAGCCTGGATGCAATCATTAAGGAATTGGGCATTGATCCCAGGTCTTTGTTTGGAGACACTCCTCAATCCAACAAAGAGCTGGCAGAGTTATACATGATCGTTTCCCGAATGAGTTTGAATCAGCAGCACCTTTTACTCCGAATTGCCAAGGCAATTCGGGATGACTGACGTTGGGGCTTTGATACTTTTGGCACAAACGACGCATAAAGCGGCACAAACAACAAAAACACCACCTTGAATGGACTTCTGAAATCTGGTAAAATAGATTTAGGTACTATCCATTTCAAGGTGGTGTTTTTATGGAAAAGCTTCGATTGGGAGTTTGCGATGATGAAACACAGGATTTGGCTCAAGTCTTAGAAATGGTAAAACATTACGATGTAGACTGTCAACTTCAAATTACCACTTTCCTACATGCCAAAGATTTACTGTACGCAGCAAAGACATCTGGCTTTGATATTACAATTCTGGATATCGAGATGGAGCCTCCTACAGGATTTGATATCGCCAAGGAGTTGATTTCCATGCCCAATCCCCCTATTGTAATATTCGCTACAAAAAGCAATGCTTACGCACTGAAAGGGTATGGGGTCGCAATACGGTATCTTCAAAAGCCTGTTATGCGTGAGGCCTTCTTTGAAGCCATGGATGCGGCCATTGCTGATGCAACAGCGCACCGCCTGACGTTCCAAATTGATACAGCACTTGTCTCCGTACATCTGCGAGACATCCAATATATCGAAACATTCGGGCATTATGCCATAGTCCATACGGCAGATGAGGCATACCGTTTTCGCAGCGCCTTAAAAGAAGTGATGTCCCGTCTGCCAAAAGGATATTTTGCATCTCCACATAAAAGTTACGTTGTAAATTTAGAACACATTCGCTCCGCAACTGCGACAGAAATAGTGTTGGACTGTGGCGTAGTGGTACCCATTGGCCGAAAGCGGATGCAGGAATTTAACGATGCGCTGTATCGCTTCCTTGGGAGGTAGCCATGTATTATATTCTTGCAGAGCTCACAGGAGTCGTTGCAGAAATACTCCTTGCACATATCTATTTTAATGGTTTCTTTACCAAAAGGTCGCATCCTAGGTGGGCAATGGTAGGTAGCTATATTGCTTTTGGTGTTATTCTTACGGCACTTGCTTTTCTTCCAAATGTCTCTTTCCTTCGATTGGTTTTCTGCGCAACCGGACTCGGTATGATCGTATATTTCTTTTCCCGATCGAGCGTTCTTCAAGCGGTCTATGCCAGTATCAGTTACAGCGGTCTATATGTATTAAATGAAATGCTAGTGTTCGGCCTATTTGCCCTATTCCATATTGACGTACAACAAATAATGTCTGACGCACGTACCCGTACCATGGCTATTATTATCACGCATATGCTATTATGGCTGTGCGTATTGATCGTGCTGGCAATTACGAAACGCAGAAGGACTGCCATTACATTGTCCTTCTTGCTCACATTAACTCCAGGATATATTGCAGGAATTGTATTGGGCCTGTCATTTTGTATGCATGTCCTTTCTGGTGACGAGGTAATGCCTGTTCCAATTTTGGTATCTGCAATCGGTCTGCTCTACGTAAACATTGTCATTGTTTTGTATGCAGAGCGTGCAAAAAGTGCTTCTGATCAGAAACTACAAGCGGAACTGGCTGAGCATCATTATGCCATGCAGGAGCAATACTATACCCAACTCCGGAGTGAACAGGAAGAAACCCGTGCCATGTTCCATGATATCAATAAATATATGCAGGCCATGCGAACCTTGGCGGCAGAAGGGAACGTAGCGGAAGTCAATCAGATGATGGCTGAAACTCAAGAGCTATTTGACAGTCTTACTACGGTTGTTGACGTTGGAAACAGTGTTGTGAGCGTCATTCTGAATGAGTACCGGGAAATTACGGAGGATGCAGATATTTCATTTACCTTTGATGTCAGCGTTCCTCAAAACTTGGGAATTTCTGCAGTAGACCTTTATGTTTTAATGGGTAATACTCTGGATAACGCTGTTGAAGCTTGTGCGTCAGTGCCAGCGGAGGAAAGATATATACGGATTCAAATGCGGACATATCACAATATTCTCTTTTACCAAATCGAGAATCCCTTCGCAGAAGGATATCCTCAGCGCAGCCGTGGGAAAAACCATGGTTACGGACTTCAAAATGTCCGAAAATGTGTTGAAAAGCATGATGGGCATATGTCCGTTTCTCAGAATGATAATAAGTTTGTTTTATCCATGAGGTTGAATGGCTGCGTTCCTATTGACTGTCAGCTTCTAGAAAATACTCACCTATCGGTATAATGGAATTTCAAATGAGGTAGCATCAACACGATTGCCCGTTTTGATGCTACCTCTAAATTTTGTGGTATGAAAAACATCTTTCTTCAAGTCTAAAAGTTGCCAAAACCATAGTTTTGGGATTATATAAGTAAGGAAAAGATACGGTAGCAAGCACAGCAAGTGAGTACCCACTTGCGAAATTTGGTATTGGGCAAATCCCAAACCCTTAGACGAAAACGGAGGCGGTAGATGGCAGTCAGAAAACGAAATATTCAAATCAAATTTTACGTTACGGAGGAGGAAAAACAGCTCATTGACAAGAAACTGACCCAGCTCCCGGTCAAGCGGATAGGGGCGTACCTTCGGAAGATGGCAATCGACGGGTATATTATTAACCTAGACACTGCGGATATCAAAGCCTTTACCGGGGAACTGGCCGCCATTGGGCGCAATATCAATCAGATTGCCAGGCGGGTGAACGCCGGGGATTCTCCGTACCAGGCGGATATCCAGGAAATCCGGGAAAGGCTGGACGAAATATGGCAGTTACAAAGACGCATCCTATCAAGTCTACCCTAAAGGCTGCCATTGACTACATCTGTAATCCAGCCAAGACGGACGGAAGTCTGCTGATCTCCGCCTATGGCTGCTCCGCTGAAACCGCCGACATTGAATTTGCCTGGACGAGGCGGCACGCCATTGACAAGGGCGAGAATCTGGGCCGACACTTGATCCAAGCATTCGCTCCCGGAGAGGTAACGCCGGAGGAAGCCCATCAGATTGGGCTGGAACTTGCAAAGGAAATTCTGGGTGGAAAATATGAGTTTGTCCTGACCACTCACATTGACCGTGGGCACATCCATAATCATGTGATTTGGAATGCCGTCAGCTTCACGGGTCACAAGCACTATCACTCCAACAAGCGCAGCTACTATGAGATTCGCCGTGCCTCTGACTGGCTCTGCAAGGAGCATGGCCTGTCTGTCATCGTTCCCAGGCAGGAGAAGGGCAAGAGCTACGCTGAGCATCAGGCGGTTAGAAATGGCACCAGCTATAAAGCAAAGCTGAAAGTCACCATTGACCGGCTGCTTCCTGCCTGCATAAATCTGGAAGATCTGCTTCGCAGATTGCAGGAGGAAGGATACGAAATCCGGCAGGGAAAATACATTTCCTGTCGGGCATCCAATCAGGAGCGGTTTACCAGGCTGAAAACCCTTGGTGTTGATTACACGGAGGAAGCCCTGGCTGCCAGGATTGCGGGCCGCACCCGTCCCTCGAAACGGACAAAGGCCCTGGATGGAAGCATTCAGCGAATTGCCGTCATCCAGGGCAATCAAAGTCCTGGGCTGCAACACTGGGCGAAGCTCCAAAAGCTGAAAGAAGGTGCCAAAACCCTAAACTATCTGGCAGAGCATGGCATTGACAGCTATGAGGCACTAGGTAGCAGGTTTGTGGAGCTGAATGCCGCTATTGACGATTCGCTCGCCTCCATCAAGGCGGTGGAGGGCAGAATCGCGGAGCTGAATTTGATCGCAAAATACGCCGCCACCTACCGGAAATGCCGCCCGGTCTATAACCGTTACCGAAAATCCGGGGATAAGGAAAAATTCCTTCGTGGACACGAAAGCGAGATCATTCTTTTTGAAGCCGCTGCCCGGGAGCTTAAACGTCTGGGGGCAGTCCCGCTGCCCTCCGCTGAAAAGCTGGAATGCGAGCTATCGGAACTGACTGTGCGGAAGGGTACTTTATACGCACAGTACACCGCCGCCAAGCGGCAGGCGAAGGAGTACGATACCATCAAACGAAATCTGGACATTCTGCTCCCGCCGGAGCAAAACATCACACAAGAGCTAGAATAAAAAGGAGAATGCAATATGAACGAAAAGCCCGTTATCATCGTCACCGGGAAGGTTCCCAATATGCAGAGCTGGTATGAGGAAAAATGCAAACGTGCTTTGGAGGAACTGGCCCATCTGTCCGACACCATCCACCGTCCGGGAGATACCCCCAACCGTGGCTGGGCCACCAAGGAGGAAGAAGTCAAAACGCACCTGTTCAATGCCGTGCGCCTGGTGCTGATCCTGGCGAATGTGTCCTGCGGTCAGCGGAAAGGCGTGAGCAGCGAGGATGTGGGGTGCATCATGGATGAAGGATTTACCGGATACGAAAAGGTCTGGGAAAAGTTTGCGGTATAGGTGCTGTTCGCAGATTATTAGCGTCTCCAAAATCCGCAGCTGCTATAATGGATTCCGGGAGGCGATATACCATGACAAGAAAAGAAGCGGTCTTTCATTTTTTCAGAAAGAGCGTAGTACCTGTGGCAGGAGCGGCCTTGTTGGTGTGCATCTTCAAATCTGCCTGTATAAAAGACGGCACTGTTGACTATCTGCGGCTCTGGATTCTATGCGGGCTGCCCTTTGGCCTCCATCGGATGCGGCGCTGGATTGTACCGGGCAACGGTTCCATGGGTGGAGGGGTTGCCTTATTCGCGCTGAACTTCATTATTGGCGGTGTCATCGGTGGGTTTGTCCTGGCCTGGCAACTGATTGTAGCGGTGTGGTATGTGCCGCTGACAATATACTACTTGGTAATTGGCCACAACTAAAACAATGCGAATACATTTTACGAACTAAATTGTGAAATGTATTCGCATCATTTTTAGTTTAAAAGTCATTAAACCTTATATTGGGCAAAAATTTACGAGAGAATGCTGGTGCTATTAAAGACTAAGTGCTATAATAAGCGCAAACATTGTGAAACAGAGGGTTAACATGGAAAATACAGAGAAAGATGTCCTGCGTGCTGAGGCTGCACAGCAAATGGGTGAACAGTATATGCCTCCAGTTCAGAGTGCCAATACATTGTTTCGATTCTTCAAGGAACCGGACTACCTATATTCCACATTAAGAAACAAAGCGTTAGTTCCACGTTTTTACCCTGAGAATGTTGACTATCTTTCAATTGGCTGCCATCAAATAGCGTACCCAATGGTATGTTTTTGCGATATAAACATACACCGATTGGGTAATCATCTGGCAACATATGGGCGATATGGAATCGCTTTTTCAAAGAACTGGGGGATCCATCAAGGAATACAACCATTGCAGTATGTAAATAAGCACTCGATCTTGTGCAAAGATTTCTCAGCTGCCTTCACATCAGCTATGCAGACAGAACAAACTATTCCAGCAATCGACTATCTCCTTACCCAAATGTTCTACTTAAAGCCAATAGAGGGCACCATGCCACAGGATGGGGGAGAAATATCAAAAAATTTCACCGATGAATGTGAGTGGCGTTTCATCCCGGATGTTTCCCAAATCGATTTGCCCCAAGCAGTTCCTGACGATGAAATAGCTAGCATAGGTGTCCTCAACCAGACAATAGCTGACAATGAGTGCTGTTGGCTCAAATTTTCTCCCTCTGACATTAAGTATATTATTCTTAAAAGCGAAGATGATTTTAGGGAGATATGCAGAATAATTGATGAAATTACAGATGACGATGCAGTACGAAAAAAGCTTATTTCTCAAGTGCTGATATGGGAGAATGTTAAGGAGGATTTCTGATGTTTTCAAAGTTTAGAGAGACTTTTGTCAAGAAGCCACAATTTACATCTAGGGTACCAGATTCAGTTTTGAAAACTGTAGGAAAAAATCTGCCTGATGGTTTCCGATATGTGGAGGATCACAACGGGTATTGCCGTTTAGATTGTGATGGAACCCTTGATATTACCGGTTTCAATGCGGTATTGCCTAAAGAGGCTGAATCCGTTTTTGATTCGGACAGTCACTACACTTTTCAAGATATACTCACCTATTCATACAACACACAGACAGCGATCAAGCTCTCTCCTGATAAGGACGGATGCTACACTGTCAACGGGGAAAAAATTAAAGCTAACGACTTCATCGTAGCGCCTTTGAAAGGTATTGTGTTTTCTAATGGCTGCCTATATGTAAATGCTCCTATATTTCCGAACCCTTTTCCACTCGAAATTGCGGGCAATGGATATACGCTCACACTTATGTTTCAGCGCCAGAAAATAAACAGCATAAATAAAATGTCCTTTGCTTCGGTTGGACAAGCTCCATTGAAAATTTCGTATATTCTAGATTCTGCAAATATAAATAGTCCTATGCAGTTCAATATCACGTTGAGTCCATACCCGTCTGTCTCTGATGTTCTCGCTGCAAAAGAGATTTTCAATGCGTTTTTACAGGGGATTGGCACTCTGGGTGGTGTTATAATTACCCCAAATGAGGATATAACGTTTCAAGGCATACCGGACAAAGTGTTGCAATTTTGGCATCGTCTTTATGAGATTGAAAACAAACTAAATATGAAGTTTGATGCAGCCAACGAGTTGACAATTGATGATGTCAAGAATGTTGATAAGTTATATCGCTGCCTTGTGGAGAAAAAACCATTCATTGCATATCAAAAAGAGATTACTCTGAGTGGATTCGTTGGTGAGAGTGACTCTATTCAGCGCAAATGCAGAGAAAATCAAGGTAGGGAGATTATATTTGAGTACGTTGAAGAATTAAAAATTTCCATTCTTGGACTAACTTTAGCGTTACGTTCGTTGGTCGATATTTTTGATGGAAAACTTGAAAATCCAACGTTGCATTCCCAAAACGGTTCTGGGAATTTTACTGTACAAATGCTTCCTGCAGATGGGAAACGTATGTACACTTCAAGGCAAATTTTTCTTAACCATACAGATCTTGAGCGTGTACAGAAGGATAACTCGCATTTTGAACGATTTCGTTCTGCAACTGAGTTGGAAAAATATTGAGTTCTCTAATTCTTCGCAGACATGGCGAAACCTGCATCAAATAGCTCCTGCAATAGTTCAAAAATAGGCGTACAGCCATCGGGCAAACCGAAAGACTGTACGCCCATTTTATATGTGATAGGAAGTGTGTAAAATAGGGTCTTTTCCTCCTGCGTATCAAAATTGAAAATTGAAAAGTGCAATATATACAGGTAGATAGATGTTATAACAAGAAAATCAGGAATAATTACTCGGGGTTGACAAAAACGAAAAAATACTGTAAAATGGGCTCACAATTAAGTGCAGCTTGGAGGATGTTCTTATGGCAACTTGTTTTTCTGATATTTTCACAGCTCGCCAGCTGGTTACATTGGCATCCATTGTACAAGTCGGAGACGCCGCATACCGAGATTTGATGGAAACACAGCGACCAATGTTCGCACACCCCTATTTTGCGGACACTCGTGGTCGCATTCGAACAAAGTTTGTTCAGATGCAATGCGAAATTGAAAGTCACGAACCCAATTTCCCATTTGAGTTCTCACAGCGTTACTTTGAGTATAATCAGTGTATACCTGAGCTGCGGACCAAAAATGTAATCCTTCATATTGCAAGAAGTACCGCTCCTGATTGCCTTCCTTATGAATCTAAATATAAGCTTCGCCTTTCAAACAACAATTTTGGAATGCAACGGCAAATGGTAATAGATACAGACTTTCAACCCCCTTATTCTGAAGAGCCATTCTATGGGCTGCTGGTATTTGGTGGTCGTGAGAGCACTTTTGCCGTTGTCCAGTTTCCAGAACCTGGCTATGAGAATATCGCAGAGACTATCACAATTCCTCAGATGTCACTTACCGGTATCCCCGAGGAAACTGTGGTGTTTGAGAGAAAGAAGGCTGCCCTCAAACAGGAGTTCCTTGCCCGTGGACTTGAGGAGGCAAAGTAAACATGGAAAAGGTTATTGCTTCTAGGATTACAGAGGCACGAGAATCTCGTGCCTTGTCCATGGAAGATCTTGCTGAGAGCATAAATGTAACTAGGCAAACAGTATCCAAATACGAAAAAGGTGTTGTAAGCCCATCGCCAGATGTATTACTTGACATTTCACATACATTAGATTTCCCTGTTGACTTTTTTTATAAAAACAATCCAGGAAATGACACGGCGGACAGTGCCTTGTTTTTTAGATCAAATTCAACTGTTCGAAAAAAAGTGAAAGTAGCCTGTAACTATCAGATTAAGTGGGTAGATGAAATAAAGCAACAATTAGAGGAATATGTTGACTTTGTCGAGCAAGGAATACCTGTAATTGACGGCGAGTATGAGGATTTGACTGAAAACGATATTGAAGATCTCGCACTTTCTATACGGAAGAGTTGGGGATTGGGTGATTATCCCATTACCGACTTAATTGGGCTGCTGGAAAATAAAGGAGTAATCGTAGCGGAGTTTTGCCCCAATAAGCACTGTGAATTTAAAGGTGTGGATGCCTTTTCCTCATGGAAGAATGGTACACCTTATATTTTGTATCATGCCGAACAGAAAAGTGCAGTCCGAACAAGGTTTAGCATCTTGCATGAACTGGGACATTTGATTATGCATAGTTCGATATCGGCAAGAGATGCCGAAAAAAAGAATATCGTTGATTTGGCAGATGCACAGGCGGATAGATTTGCGGCCGCATTTTTATTGCCCGCTACATCATTTCCTAAAGACTTAAGAGGGACATCTCTTACAATGTTGGAAATTATGAAAAGAAAATGGGGCGCGGCAATGTCTACAATTATAAAACGCTGCGAGACGCTGGATCTGCTCACAGAAAGTCAAATCGATTATATGAAGAGACAAATGACAACCCAGCGATATTGGCATAGAGAGCCGCTTGATGATGTGTTGACGATTGCAGCACCAGAGATATTACGCGATGCTGTTACTATGCTGATCGATAATGGTATTATTACTAAAGAGATTTTTATTAACAAATCTGCATTTAACGCTGCGGATTTAACTTGCATTTGCAACCTGCCGTCAGACTTTTTTGGTGCAGAAGTAGCAAGGAAAAAGCCAATTTTACGAATTATTTCTTCCAATAATGTGGGTTGAATCGATTTTCTTTGATTCTCAATATACAGGACATCTGCTTCTTGGCAAAAGATTATAGTATTCTATATCCCCCATTTAACGTAAAAATCACCGATTTGCGTATTTTGCTTGTTTATGAAATAGCGAGGAATGCAGATGTACTCAAACCAGATGTGTCTCAAACGGAGCTTATCAATCCATCCACCACGGCACACAGAAAAAGTGCGGGCGTGCAGCCTCCCCGGAGAACTGCACGCCCGCTGCTGTTATACGGAAGTATTGGGAATCGAATGTTTTCTTTCTCTCAGTCTGCGAGAGAATGGGGGTGGGAAATCAGATAAGGGGTTGCCTTTCATCTGCTGATATAGGGAAAGAAATGGCACTTTTTCACCCCATCTTGCTACACTTTTCAGAACACCGGGCCAAATACCGTGGGCAGGCTAGCTGCTTTACCCGGAAACTCTGTTTAAAGCCCTCTAATTTGGGAACTTTCCGGGCAACATAATAGTCAACCCCACAAGGCCCATAACGTAACCGGTAAGCTGGATGGAAACTTAGTACTCACTGCTTCCCTTGCAAACAGCTCCCCACCAATGCGCAAAAAGTGCAAAGTTTTTACTATAAAATCAGCGATTTATTCCAAATCTGTCCTATCTATATTGGCATAGGGTGTCCGCTTGGAACAATAATACGGACAGTCAAGCTGCTTCACCCGGAAACTCTGCTTGCAGTCGTGGGAACAGCTCCTACACAGGCTATGATACTGCCGCCGTCCGTTCCCGCCCAGGAAGAACGCCCATTCCAACCTCCATTTCTTGCTTCGGCTCATCGTTCCTCCCGTTCCGGTGCGCCCCGGCTGGGGGTATCCACCTTTGGCTGCTTGGCACACTCCTGGCGGGCCGTTTCCAATCTGTCCCGGACGGAGGGGCGTTCTAAATTTCTGGGGTCAGCGGCTACCGCAAAGGCACGGGTGCCGTTGCCCATGATAAGGAAACGCCGGTCATCGGAATGGTGGTGGACACCGTAGCCCAGGGCCTCCATTTGCTTTTGGCTCAAAGCTGTTACACAGAAGTTCCCCCTGGGAGTCTGCACATGGCCTCCGGTTTCAAACTTGTCTGGGAGATAGGCTTTCTCCTGGGCCTGCTCCGGGACGGGCAGCGCTACCAGCTTGCCATTCCTGGGGACGAACAAGTCCGGCGTTTGGAACTGCTCCGTGTACTTCTGGATCAGCTCTGTGGGTAGAGATGTGAAGTCCTCCTCACCCAGACCGACCACCAGGAACGTACCGGCCACAATGTCGTAGAGGTTTCCGGTATCGTCCCGCAGGCCACGGTTCAGATCCATGCCCACCAGCTTTCCCTCGTCATTGCAGACCAGAGCCACAGGGTCATCGTAGGGATAAATGGCCTGAAATGTTCCATCGACTTCCGCCTGCATGGATTTGTAGCCGGGAGCGATTTCCTTCACATAGGGTTCTTTCAGCGGCTCCACCACTAGGACAGTCATTTTCTCCGGCTCCCCGTAGACAGCCCGGGCCTGTTCCACAATATCCGCCGGCGTCTGCTCATAGGCTGCCGCCGTAGCAGCGTACCCCCGCTCTGCCTTTTCCGCAAAGGCCAGCATTTCATCAATGCGGGATTTGTCCGGGTTTTCAATGCCTTCCTGAACAGTTGCTGGGTCAAAATCCAGCCATTCCTCATAGCCGGTGGCCTCCTTGAATTTCTCCAATTCAGAGGGAAGATAATCTGTGGCTTTCTGTCCCAGGGCTTCCAGTTTCTCGCTGTAATCCGCGATTCGTCCCACAAGAAGTTTCTCTTGGATATTCGGCCATGCGTTTTGAGCGGTTGGGAAAGCAGCGGCGTATTGGGGATCTTCCCGCCGAAAAAGAGCGTCCAGATCATAGGCAATATCAGCGGCCCACTCCTCAATTTCTTCCTTGGAAAGACCTTCTTCGGGAACGGACATGACCCGATATTCCTCCGGGATATTCTCCGGGTTTCCGTCGTAAACCTCCACGAAGGAATCCCCGGTATCCCGGACATAGCCGTAGTCGGTGAACTGGCCATCTTCATCCAACGCCACATCCCGTCCATAGGCTTCATAATCAATGTAGTTTTCCAGGTATTCCGGTACTTGCATAGCTTCCAGTTCGTTGATATAATACCTGCCCAGATCGTCATAGTCGGTGATATTGGGGTTCACCTCATAGCAATCCAGATTCTCCGTCAGGTTTATCATATCCTGCAGGCTGCCGCCGTGGTCGCCCACTGACATGGCCGCCTGGAACTGCTCATATTCACTCTGGCTAAATTCATCCAATTTGGAAGCAAGATAATTCAGCTCGTCCAGATTGACATATTCTCCCAGCTTGTCATACAGGCCGTCCACATAGCAGTCGTAGTCTGTAATGAACCACTCCTCGTAGGCGTATCCGAAATCGTCCTTCTGGCCAATGCCGATACTGTCCATGGCGGCCTTGATTTCTTCCGCTGTGGTGGGAAACTTCACCCATTCGCCTATCAGTTCGCCCTCATTGTATTTGCCGAGGTTTGTAATGAAAGCGGCGAAGGGATATTCCCGGTCATATTCATATGTAGGCATCCTGCCGCCTCCTTACCGCTCCGGCCCTGTATGGCTGATATTCCGCTCCGGAGCCGCCTGGGCAGCGCATTCCTCCTTGGCGGCGTTCAGCCTATCCCGGAGGGAGGGGCGTTTTTCCAGCTTCGCCCGAAGAATACTGTCCAGATCCCGATTTGACAGGTCTGCCAAATTGTCCTGGGGTACCTGGAACATGACGGTACGCTCCCCGACCTGGGCGTAAACCTCAATGGTCTGGAACCTACGATTATACTTATTTGCCAGGTCGTCAGGCAGAGAAGTGATTTTGTCCCCATCCATGCCGGCAACCAGAAAGGTGCCGGCAATTACGTCATAAACCTGGCCCCGGCCATTGTAGAGCGCCCGGTTCCATTCCAGTCCGGATTCTCGGCCACCCTCCCGGCATAGCAAGGCCACCTCTGGCCCGAATGGGTGGGTAACGGAGTAATCGCCGCCCAGAATGCTATGGAAATCACTTCCTTCCACTTCCCGCAGGCAGGGAGCTTTCCGTGGCTCTACCACAAGAATTTGCATGGCTTTGGGCTGGTCATCCAGGGCAGGGTCATAGGCGGTGAGCTTTTTGTAGTCCTGTAGGTCAGAATAGAGTGCGTCCTGTTCCGTCTGACCCAGGTCTTTCAGCCTGGATTCCAGGAAGGCAATCTTGCCATCTGTCAGCCAGTCATAGAAGGCTGCCACCTGGGACCGTTTCTCCGGGTATTTTTCGGCATAGCCGGTGTCAAAATCCCGAAAGAAGCTGTCACACTGGATCGCCAGATCCTCCGCCCAATCCTTCTTTTCTTCGGCGGTCAGCAGAAGAAGCTCCGGGGTGAACACGATGTAGCCTGCCGGGATCGTCTCCGGTTTGCCGTCGTAAAACTCCGCAAATGGGGAGTTGGTGGGAGAGATATAGCAATCGTCCTCAATGGAACCGCCCTCGGATTCCGCAACGTCCCGCCCAAACGCCTCATAGTCAATGTAGTCCTCCAAGGCTCGGAGGGTGGAATAGTCGTAGGTGTCCCGCTCGTGGAGGACGTACTGGGCCAGATCCTCATAATCCTGGATATTCGGCGCAACATCGTAGCAATCCAAATTTTCCGTCAGGTTGATCATGTCCTGGATGGTGTCACAGTGACGGCCCGTATCCACAATGGCCTGGTAGGCACCGAACTCCCCGTCCGTCAGGGCTTCCAGGGCAGCGGCCAGGTAGTTTAGCTCGTTGATATCCGTACAGTCCTCCACAGCGGCGGCGTTGTATAGGTGGCAGTCTACCTCACCCAGATACCAGCCCTGCCGGTCCCCGCCGATATTTTGCAGCAGCTCCCGGAGTGCCTGCTGTGTAGTGGGCAGCTCCAACCACTGCTCCCGCTCCGGCTCCTCTTTGTTGACAATGCGGACAGAAATGGGGAAAAGAGACCCATCATACCGTTTTTCCAAATCGTGACCTCCTTATGTTTTCTTTTGAAATTCCAGCTTGTAGTGAACATATTTTTTGCCGGTGTCATCCAGCAGCACCGCGGCATCGTAGGTGACGCCCTTCTTTTCAGACCACATACCCTTGACGAGAATCCGCCCCTTTTTCAGAAGGTCAGCCGCCATTTTGGCGGTCAGCACCTTCTTTCGGGAAGTCCAGAAACGGTCATCCTTCCAGAGAACAAAGCCGCAGATCCGATCCGAACAGGCAAAGTTCTTCTTGCCCTCATAGACAGGTTTTCCGCAGCGGGGACAGACACCAATGCTTTCCCGTTCCGGCGCAAACAGCGTCCAGCTTTCCTCGGATACTTGGGCATGGTTAGAAACAAGGGCCTGCACCATGTCCCGGATGCCATCCAGGAAGGTATCCGGGGAGACGGCACCCTTAGCAATCTCTGTAAGCTGCTGCTCCCATTCGGCGGTGAGCATGGGAGAGGTCAACGGCTCCGGGAGAATGGAAATCAGGTTGATACCATCCTGGGTAGGGATTAGACTTTTGGCCTTGCGCTCCACAAACCCGGCGGCTACCAGCTTTTCGATAATGGCAGCCCTGGTAGCAGGAGTGCCCAGGCCCTTCCATTCGGCATCCTCCGGGATGTCCTCTTTCCCAGCGTTCTCCATGGCCGACAGGAGGGTATCTTCGGTGTGGGGCTTTGGGGGTTGCGTGAAGCGTTCGGCCACGGACACCTCTGCGTTATCCAAAATCCGTCCTTCGGTAAAATCGGGAAATGTGCTGCCGTCCTCGTCCACAGACGTTTCCTTCAAGGAAACACGGAAAACGCGGTCAATTTCCTGCCAGCCATAGGAAAGAATCTGCTTTCCCTTTGCGGTAAAGGACTGCCTGCCGCAATCAAAGGTGGCTGTGACCGCCTTATACATATACGGCTCTGCCGCCGCACACAATAGTTTGCAGCAGACCAGAAGCAGAAGATTCCGCTCACCCATGGGAAGGGCGCGAAGGTCTGCCTTTTCTATCTCCATTGTGGGGATGATAGCGTGGTGGTCGGATACATCCTTGTCGGAGATCATGGCCTCCACCAGCGGGAAGAAGTTGCTGCAGCTATCGAAAGGCGGCAACTTTGCGGCAAGGTGGATTACGCAGGATGCCGTTTCAGCCATATCAGAAGTCAGATATCGACTGTCCGTCCGAGGATAAGTCAGCAGTTTCTTCTCATAAAGGCTCTGGGCGTAGTCCAACGTCTGCTTTGCGGTATACCCCAACAGCCGGTTCGCCTCCCGTTGCAAGGTAGTGAGATCATAGAGCTTCGGCGGTTGCTCCTTTTTCTGTTCCTTTGTGACGGAAGTACAGATAGCGGGAACCCCCTTGCAGGCCGCCGCTGCCCGTTCTACTTCTGTGGAGTCGTTGAGTTTTTCCGACACTGCCTCGGTTCCGTTCATTTCCAGCCGCAGAACATAGTATTTCTCCTTCTTAAAATGGGAGATTTTCCGCTCCCGCTCCACCAGCATTGCCAGGGTAGGTGTCTGCACCCGGCCAACATTTAAGGTGCGGTGATAGAGTACGGAGAATAGCCGGGTGGCGTTGATACCCACCAGCCAATCCGCTTTCTGGCGGCAAAGGGCACTCTGGTACAGGGGTTCATAGTCCGCGCCGGGACGCAAGTCCGAAAAGCCCTCCCGGATAGCACAGTTCTCCATGGAGGAAATCCAGATCCGCTGAATCGGCTTGCGACATTCTGCCATTTCATACACCAGCCGGAAGATAAGCTCTCCCTCCCGGCCAGCGTCGCAGGCGTTGACAATGGTGTCCACATCGGGACGAACCATAAGGGCACGGAGATTTTCAAAGGCATCCTCCTTGCCGGGGGCCAGCACATAACGGAAGGGCTCCGGCAGGATTGGCAGGTCCTCAAAGTGCCATTTTCGGAAATGGGGATCATACCCAGCTGCATCCATGGGGGATACCAGGTGGCCGACGCACCAGGAAACCAGCAGATTGTTTCCCTCATAAAAGCCGTCAGCCCTGGATGTAACACCCAGGGCTGACGCAATGGAAGCGGCGACGCTTCTTTTTTCAGCGATAATAAGTTTCATGTTTCTACTCCTAATATTAAAAATCTCTTGACATTTCTTTTCGTTTACAATAAAGTAAATACGAAAGGTGGTGGAATATAATGTTTTCTCTACAATGGTATATTGAAAACATCATTGCGCCGCTGTTCGTTGGTTCAATTTTAATAGTTTTAGCATATTTTTTTGGTCAAATGGTAGAACATTTAAAAAAACGGTTTTTATGCTTGACTTTTCCTGAATTTGCGATAGAATACCTAAGCTCGCAATTTACAACGAACCCGCCAAAAAAATGGCGGGTTTTTTTATAATTCTTCCATAGCATCGTCCTCTTCATCATCTAGTCTAAACTCGTCCAGATCAGAAGGGACATTCTTTTTCTGCTTGGGCTTTACCACCACAAAATAGTACCCGGCACCGCCGCCCGCAGCCAGAAACAGCACCAGCATGAACAGGGTGCTTCCAGCGGAGTTGTCCTTCTGCTGGGCAGGCTCCGCAGCGGTGGGCTTCGTCTCCTTGCCGACGCACTTTGTCATGCTGGTCATGCACAGCTCGCAGGATGTATTGATATTCCCAGCCGTACATTTTTCCGTGCAGGAGCAGACAATGGGCGTTGTGGGCAGCTGTTCCTCATCGATCAGGTCCAGCAGGTCTGCCTCGTCCACCTGATTCAGAAAGTGAACGGTTTTTTCGCCGCTGGCCGCCCGGTCAATGATGATGTAGAAATAGTGACCGCCCTTGGATTTGACGGTGATGAACTGCTTGTCCGCATCCCCGTGGATATCGTCCACAATGGTCATGTTGCCATCCGGGGTCAGCACATTGTCGTTGCGTTCCGGCTCCGAAATCTCTGAATCGCCGCTGGGGTCATCCCCAGTGGCGAAGGCCGTCACGGAAAGACTGGTAATCAGCAATACCGTCATCAAAAACACGCTCAAAAGCCGAAAGCCTTTAGATTTCATCGGTACCGTCCTCCATTTCAGCGTCATCCTCCTGTTCCAGTGCCGCCCGCATTTCCTCGGGTAAAACGATCTGCCCGCTGGCGTAGGCCCGCAGGAATGCCGTCAGCTCCCGGTTGTCCATCTTTACCGCTTTTACCATGCGGACGATTTCCAGATTTTCCTCCTCCGTCAGCTGAGTTTCCAGGGTGCGGAGCTTCGTCTGAAGCTGGGAAATTTTCTCCTTGGCCTTTGCGATATCCTTTCGGATCTTGTCAGTTGTTGCCATAAAATATCCTCCATTTTATTGATAGGGTGGTCTGGCAAAGGCGTAAAAGTGCGCCTGCCAATAGGTCGTGTTGATATCCACATAGCGGATGGGATCGCCGCAGTGCAGCATTTTCCCAGCCCCCACATACAGTCCCACATGGGAGATGCCGGGGGTATCGTAGGTGCCCTTGAAAAAGATAAGGTCGCCTGGCTGGGCGTTGGACTTGGCTACGGGGGTACACAGGTTATATAGCCCCTGGGCGCTGGTGCGCCCCACATTCCACACACCGCTGTTTCGCATGGACCAGCAGATAAAGCCGGAGCAATCGAAAGAGGTATTGGGATTGCTGCCGCCCCAGACGTAGGGCATACCGATATATTTTTCCGCCTCTGTAATAAGCGCGGAAAAAGTCTCGTCCGCCAGCACTTCATCTGAGATCTCGTACTTGGGCGGTGTCTCGGAATACTTGCCCACATAGGACGAATTGGGAAATAAATCTTCCCGGTTGCCCAGGGTCGCCATGTAGGCGGCATACATGCTCAACCCGTCCTCCCCCAGAATTTCCACAGGGATATGGGAGAGATTCCGGTTTTTCAGGGTCACGGTGCAGATGGTGTAGATATAGGGCACCTCAACTTCCACCTCGTAATCCTCCATAATGGGCTGGCCCTGCCTATCAAGCAGCACCTTTCCGGTTTTCGGGTCACGCATGGGCCGCTGTTCAATTTCCGTTTCTGTGCGGTAGCGGGTTTCACTTTCCACAGTTTCCGTCAGGATGTATTGCAGACCGAACAGGCGGTTTAAGTCGCCTTGCACCTGGTCTATGGTAAAGAGTCCATCGTGGAGCGCGGAGAGAAGGGAGATCAGCACATAGGGGTCATGTTCGATGGTATCCAGCTCAAAATGGTATTCGTCGTAGCTGTGGGTACGTTCGTAGTTCCGCAAGCGATTCTGCAATTCCGCCTCCATGGCGCAGTAGGCGCTTTCAACGTCCAGCATATCCTTGTCCTCTGACAGGTAGGACGTGCTCACAAAGCTGCTGATCCCGGAACCGGCCATTACGGAACAGGAGGAAACACCGCCAATCAGGAACAGAAGCAGTACCCCGATACCCAGAATAACCACCAGATAACCCTTGGACTGTTTGACTTTCTGAATAAATTCCTGTAGGGAGCTTTTTATGCCGCCAAAGCCTTTTTGCGTAGATTCCGCCGTCCTTCGCGCCTGCCGCATCTGCTGGGTATACCGACGCTGGATGCGCTTTTTCAGCAAATACCGAGAAACTGGATTGGAACTGGCAATATTTGGATTTTCCTGTATCGCTTTCTGATAGGTAAAATCCGCATTGGTCCGGTCAAAGGCTCGCTGGGCTTTTTCCACATCCCGCCAGGGCTTTTGACGCTGGTGTTCTATCGCCTGCCGTACACCGTGTTCTCCCAGTTGCAGTCCACGCTCCGCCAGCTCCTCGCCCTTATGTCCGGCCTCCACACCCACATTTTCCTGTTCGACCTTGTGGACTTCGCTGTGGATTTCTTGCTCTAGTCTCCGCAAGGGCATACGGAGCGGGTCGTGGCGCAGCTTGGTGTTGGGCGGCCTGTCTACCTCCTGATAGACAGACACGGTTTTCGCCCTGCCGGTAGCCTCGTCATAAATCCGCTGCCGCACCTTTTCCCGCTGCTTTGGAATGTTTTCTTTAGCAGCATCCAGCTTGTCCGCTGCGGCGTTGGAGCGGTGAATGGCATCCGCCAGTGCCGGATTTTCCAAATCCTCCTGGGAAAATTGGAGCCGGGAGGACTGGTGCTTTTCGCTGCCAACGTCCATTTCCGGCGTTCTGCTGCTGATATTTTCCACTTCCCCTGTGGACAGGTTTTCGGCCACCGCACCGTCCTTGGTCATCTTCTGAACCACCTTCGCCTGGGCTTTTCGCTGGTCTATGGCTGTTCACCTGCCTTCCCGTAAGGGCACTCGTCGCCGCACTGCCCTCGCTCAATTTTGGAAATGTAGTGGAAAATCGGATACGCCTGGGGTGGGCAGACGGCGTTGCCCAGGGTTTTCAGCCGCAGCACCCGATTCTCCATGTGCTTGGTCATGCGGGGGATTCCCTCCGGCTCTTTTGCCCAGAGGATACGTCCGTCCATCCGATTGGGAAGCCCATGAGCCATTCCACCCAATCCGGGTTCAGGGCTACGTCCGGGCTTGCGTTGGGTGTCAGGTAGTACACCGCCGCCGAAAGGCTCAGACTCCAAATTGTGCCGCTCTTGTTCCGCTTGCGAAAGATCCCACCCTCCGACAGAAACACATCCAGGTTTTGCGCATCCCGGTTGGTCGCTGAATCGGAGGCAAGGGGTGTGGGAAACATCAGCCGCGAGGATAAAAGTTCGCTGGCGCTCATGCCACGCGCCGACACCGCAAGCCGGAAATACGAATGGGAGAACAGCGTATCCCGCTTTTGCCAGGTCAAAAATCGTTTTGTCGAGGCCCATATTGAGGAAGCCAGCAACATTTTCCCCAAGCACCCAATGAGGCCGCAGTTCGGTAATGACCCGGCACATTTCAGGCCACAGGTAGCGTTCATCCGCAAAGCCCTTTCGCCGTCCGGCTGTGGAGAAGGGCTGGCAGGGGAAGCCCCCGGAGATAACGGTAACGGTTTCAAGTCCAGTTCGTTCAAAGAACGCCTCCTTCGTAAACGTAGTAATGTCCCGGAACCGGGGCACATTGGGCCACCTGGCTTCCAGGACAGAATAGGGAAAGTCCGCCCATTCGCATTGGCAGACGGTTTCAAACCCGGCGGCCTCCGCCGCCAAGTCCAGACCGCCGATGCCGGAGAACAGGCTGACGTGGGTTAGTTTGTGTTCAATCGTAGGGCACCTCCATAATATCGTATTCCGGGATTCTCTGGCAGTAGACCAGATACCGCTGCTTGCCGCCGGAGGCGTAGGGATGACAGGTGAGCAGCGTCACCATATCCCGCCTCGGCTGAATAAGGATGTTTTCAATCTCATGAGGTTCAATGATCTTTGTCCCCACCACCCGATACCGCAGGCGTTCCCACAGATTGGTTATGACCACCTCGTCCCCAATGGACAGCTCCGTTATGTATCGGAAATAGGCCGCGCCGCCCCAGCCACGGTGGCCCGCAATAACGGCGTTGGTGTTGGAACCTCCAATGGGAACGCTGGTGCCGGAGAGGACGGCGGCCCCTTTCGCCATATTTTCGTCTGTAGCACCCAGGTATAGGGGCATTTCCAGATTCAGCTTGGGTATGGAGATAACACCAAAGGTCTCATCCGGTAGGCCGTAATCCGTTAGAGAAAACAGGGTTGCTTGGTAGGCTCCGGCTTCGGAGAGCGTGGACTGTCCATCTATATGAATCTGCTGATTATAGGCTGTCACAGAATCCCACAGTTCCGGGTATGGCCGGGATTCTTCCGGCTCTGTTGAAGAGATAATGACAGTGGAAATGTCTTTATCCAGGTCATCCTCCAGACGGGCTAGAAAGCTATCTGCCTCCCATCCCATCCGCCGGTCCACCACAGCACCTTGAATGGACGGGTAAAGTACCAGAAAGAGACCAGCCAGAAAAAGCATAAGCAGCATCATAAGGGAAAACGAACTCCACTTATTTCTTGACATATCTGCCGCCTCCTTTTCTTGCCTTTCGGTAAATCCGTGCGCCTGTTAAAATGATTATGCCTACTCCCAGGGCGGCGGCAATGCCCCAAAGAATGCCTTGCACATACTTGGCTTCCCATGTGGATGCAGCTGGTTCGGTAACGGCGTTTTCTTCTTCCAGCACCGCAGCTTTCTCATAGGGAATCCGAGAACCCCGTACCAGCAGCCGGTGGGAGTTGACCCCATATGGGGTGCAGGTTACGAGGGTACACAGATCCTCACCAGAGACGATACCCAGAAGGTCTGTTTCATAGGGCAGAACGGTGTTGATTTCTGTTACCTGGTACGCCAGGGTTTCGTTCAGCACGTTCAGATAGAACACATCTCCCTGGGTTAACTGTTCCAGATCGGTGAACATCTTTTGACTTGCCATGCCGCTGTGACCGGAGAGAATGGTGTGGGTGTTTTCGCCGCCCACCGGCAGGGAACTCCCCAGCAGATGCCCCACGCCACGATCCAGTACCTCCGCCTCTGTGCCGTGGTAGATGGGCAAGTTCACCTGGATTTTGGGAATCACGAGATAGCCCATAATGCCGTTCCCGGCAATGTCCAGCTGATCGCTGTAATCCTCGGCGGCAGTCACTAGGGCTTCTTCGCTATAAGCATCCGTTGTACCGGGGGTAATCACAAGGTTATAGGCAACGGCCCGCTGCTTTGCCTCCTGCAAAATGGAATCGTCGGTCTGTTGGATAAGCTCCTGATAGGCCGTCTGGATTTCAGAGGCATACTTTTGGTTGACATAATTTGAAATGAGTGGGTACAGTGTCAGCCCCAATGCTGTGAGAAACAGCACCGCGGCGCAAAAGGTGATGATTTTCTTCTTCAATACATCCTCCATTTTCCCACCCGGAGCGGAAAACTCCGGGTGGGAAACAAGATCAAGCGGACTTCTTGCTGGATACCGCATACAGCACAGCCGCCGCCCCAACCATCAACAGAATGCCCACGATGGTGAAAATCATAGTACCGTTGTCACCGGTCTTGGGCAGGTCAAAGCCACGGGTGTTGACCACAGTCAGAGGCGCTTCGGCGTTGGCGCTGCCGTTGTCCTCGGTCATATTGACATTCTTGCCGCTGACGGTAGCAGAGGCAGTCAGCAACTTGTGTTCCAGATGCTTCTGGGGAATGTTCTTCAGATCTGCGTTGCTCTGAATGACCTGGGCATAGCGGGGATCGTTCTGAATCAATCCCAGCGCATCGGAGGCATAGATGGTGCAGCTCTCGGAGCTTTCCTTCTGGGAGATCACCACCTCAATATCCTGCTTCAGCAGTACATAGCCGCTGTCCGTGCGAACTTCGGTCATGGAATAGGTGTCATCCTCCAGACCCTTAATCAGGATTCTGCTCTTGGTATCGCCGGTTTTCACGGGGACAAAGTGGGTGGCATCTTCCTTGCTTTCGGTATGTCCGGTCACATAGTACACGCCTTCGTCCTGATTCAGCTTGGCCTGGACATAGTAGTTGTCGGTCTTGTTCTGTACCAGAAACTCCACCTTGGAGAAATCACCCTTGCCATCGGAAAACAGCTTGGTAAGATCGATGCCGTAGGTGTACACATGGGCATCGTCCACCAGCGTGTCGTAGAAGCTGTCGCTGGTGCGCTTCCATGTCAGCACCACCTTATTGTCGTTGCCCTTATCGCCTACCACCAGAGAATTATCGCTGTCCACCTTGGCAGTGTAGGTCAGGCGCATGGTGCAGTCGGAATAGCCAGAGTTGACCATACTTGCATCGGCATAGACGGCCTTGGACTTGTTGATTTCAGCCAGCCCCTTGGCGGTCATTTCCACGGTCATGGCAGTCTTGCCGTCCGCATCGTTGTAGGAAACGGTAAAGTAACCGTCCGCCTCTTTCCAGGTGGTCACCGCATTCTTGCAGGCGGCATCGGAGAAGATTTCTAAGGTCACATCCCCCTTGGTGTAGGTCAGGCCAGCGGACAGGGTATCAATGAAGGTATAGCAGGACAGGTAGGTAGCTTCGGAAGTGATGCTGGGCAGGGTGGAAACGATCTGGTAGTCGATGGTGTCACCAGCGGATGCGGTGCCGGTGTGGGCGTAATCGTCCGTTTTGCCGGTGTCGACCTTGGCCTCCCGCAGCGTCTTTTCCAGAGAGGGAATGCCGGTCAGATTCTTGGGGTACAGGGTAATGTCGTAAATCCAGCGGGTGCCGCCATCATTGGCGTTGGTGCCATCAACGGAGGTCATGGGGGCGGATACCAGGAAGGGATCGGTGGTGGACACGACCATTTCGGGAACTTTGGTTTCCGCGACCAGATACAGACCCAGAGACAGATTTTCGGCATTGGTCTTGCCGTAGGAATCCGTCAGGGGCATGGCCGTACCATTGGCAGTGGCGTAGCGCTCCATGGCATTCTTGACGGTAGTGGCGTTGGCAGTCAGGCCGGAGGACAGGGCGGAGATCAGCACATCGGACTGATAGAAATACTTGGATTCATCCAGAGCGTCCGCATTCTCGTAGCGGTTCTTGCCGTCCGCCAGCCCCAGAGCCGCAAGGAAGTCAGCACCTTCGTTCTTGTCTACGGCATACAGCACTTCTACATGAGCGTCGGTACGGTTGTCGCTTTCGGATTCTCCATACTGGAAGATGTCAGCCACCTTGACATAGGTAAATTGCACGCCCTTAATGGCGTACCCGTAGCCGGTCTCGCCGTTGCCCAGAGTGGAGGAAGTGCTGCCACCCAGAACATTGTTTACCCCGGCTTCATCGTAGACACCGGTGGATACATAGCTGGAATCCCACACGCCGTCTTTTTCAGCATTGGTCAGGTCGTACTTGTAGATGGTCAGAGAGCCAGTCTTGGATTCGTCGATGGTCGGCATATTGGTCAGCTCCGCAGCGGAGGCAGCCACCGGGAAAGACAGGAGCAGGGTCAGAGCCAGAATCAGGGAAAGAACCTTTGTAATAGTTTTCATAAAATAAAACATTTCCTTTCGTTGATGTGATTTTTAGATTTTGGTTTTAATTTTTGAGCATAAAAAATCCAGGGCTGATCCCTGGCATGATAACAATATTTCAAATTATGGTCTCCGTTTTCTGGCAAGCAACAGCCCCAGGCAGCCCAAAGCCGTGAGTAAACTCAGCACCTTCAGAACTGTGCCGGAGGCAGAACCGGTTTCCGGCATGGTGAATATTCTGGCGTTGACCACTGTAAGCTCCACGGTCAGACCATCCGCAGGCAATTCCCCGGAGAAAGCTATGTCGGGCAGCAGCTTGTAGCCATTCGGAGCGTTCGCTTCTGTCAGGCGGTATTGCAGGCCGGGATGAAGATTCGTCCATTCCAGAATCCCATCTTCGCCGCTGGTAAGCATCCCGTCTACGAGTTCGGCATTGGCGCAGCCGCCCTTGATCGCGGTTTCGGAGAACGTCACCGGCCACCACAGAGCGCCGTCCTCGCTCCATTCCAGCAGGAACGTGGCACCCGATAAGGGATTCCTTTGGGTATCCACCTTATGAACGGCAATTCTGCCTGTGCGGATGCCGTTGATGAACGTCACCTCAGCGATCTCCCCCTGAACAACAGAAACTTTCTGGGGATTTTCGCTTTTACAGACGTACAGGGAATCCTCTGGGAGAATTTCTTCCACGGTGTATTCGCCGGGAAGCAGCGTTTCCAGAATGGTGCCATCCTCGGAAGTCACAAACGGGGAACCTTCCACTTCCGTCCCGGCTGCGTCCGTTACCCGGAACTGCCAGCCTGCGTCGGTCGTTCCATCCTCCATTGTTTTGAGGATTTTCAGCTTGCCGTACTGGACATTGGTGAAGGTGATCTCCGTATCCTGATGTGGTAGGATCTCGACTTTCTGAACAGATTCATCCACCATCCAGTATTCATCCTCAAAGCGGCCGTACTCGTCCCCGGTCTCTTTGGCATAATAAATGCCGGGGTCAAGGTAGTAACCGCCCCGGCCTTCCTCGTTGGTGGTTATGGTCCCCACCTCTTGTGTACACGCCGGGTCAGAATAGATGGTGATTTTCCAGCCTTCCACATTTTCGCCGGTATTGGTTTTCTTGTAGAACCATCCGATACCCTGTTCCTTGTTCAGCCATGTGTCTACGGCATCCTTGCCGCCCGTGACAAGCACCGTGTGGAAGCCCAGCTCTCCGATCCAGTAGACATCCTCTGTGGGAAGTTCCATCACCGTGTAGCGCCCCAGAGGCAGATTCCCGGTGATGGCATAGCCGCTTTCATCTGTGGTAAATTCGCCAACGGTTTTTCCGCTGGAATCCCTGACCTGAAATGTCCAGCCGCCCAGATGGCTGCCGGTATTGGTGGTTTTCACAATCTGGATACGGCCATACTGCGTGTTCGTAAAAGTGATGCTGGCGGTCTGATTTACCTGAATCGTCACGGCCTTTACTTCTGTGTCGAACTCCCAATAGGGATCGCCTGTAGGGATTTCTCTGGCATACAGTATTCCAGGCTGCAAACCGGATACAGTCACAGTACCGTCCGCTCCAGTCACAAACGGAGAATCCGGTATGGGATTTGTACAGTCAGCGTCATAATACAGGCCGATTTTCCAGCCGCCCAGATTCTCACCCGTGTTGGTTTTCTTCACCAACATGACGCTGCCGGTACTGCATTTGTTGTAAAAACTCACAGAAGCGGTCTGCCCGGAGACAATCGTGACCTTCTGGGGATTGGTGCTGGCACAGCTGTAGAGCGTATCCAGACCGGAATCCGTATTGCCCAATTCCTTGACATAGTAGGCTCCGGCATTTAATCCCATTACAGACAGATTGCCGCTGGAATTGGTGGTGTACGGCCCGGATACCAGATTGGTGCAGGTGGCATTGCTGTAGATGCCGAACTGCCAGCCAGACAGATTCTTGCCGTCCTCTGTGGTTTTCGTCAGGCTGATATTCCCCAGGGAGGGTGCCTTGATTTTGAAATAAGCGTTAAACCCGCTGCTTCCGGCGTTATACAGAGAAATGGTCGTCTGGTAACTGGAACCAGACATATACCAGATGTTGTAGCTGGAATTGGAAGCCGAGGGCAGATGGCGGGTTGCTGTGAACACTGTGGATTCGGAAATATCCCCGGTTTTGGTAATGTTCAGCGTATTGCCGCTCTTAGAAAAGCGGGCACCGTTTCCATTAGAGAACGAGAACGCGGACAGCACTCCGTTGGAATCATAGGCGCTGCCAGTATCCCCGGAAAGCTGAATCGTAGGTGCGTTGCTGCTGGAACTGCCGCAAAAGCTGGGGATTTTCTTTGCGGACTGGATTGCGGATACCAGGCTGTTGTAGCAGGAGGAAAAGCCGGATACCGAGTCAGAGGCGGCGGCATAGAACACGTCGCCAGAAGTGCCGCACTCGTTGGAGCTGTTCCGGTTAAAACTGCTGGGGTCACGCAGGCCGCAGACAATTTCATAGATCAGAATTTGCGTTGCTACCCGCAGCGGCACATTAGGGTTACTGTCCTTCTTTACAGATGTGACGCTGATGGAATGATCCCACTGCTGGTCACTGTACAGAAGAATAAGCCCAATAGCCTCCCGCCGAGCGGAAGGCAGCGCATACCACACATTGCTACCGGTGGTACTGCCGCTGCCGTTCAGGGTTACGTCCCGGTCCACCGAGTTTCCACTGGTGCTGGCAGCATAGTTCCTCCATGGCTCAATACAGTACAGCGGTTCATCCGCATGGGCAACACCGCCGTACCTCGCAAAGTGCCAGCCCATGTTCTTGACATAGGCCGTCCGGGTGGTGCCGCTGCCGTTGGGTTTATAAGTGCAAGACACCTGGTAGTTCAGCCGGGTAGTGTAGTCGCCGTTGTCCGCAAAGTCGAACAGCATGATACTTTTTTGCGTAGAGGCGTAGGCTTCGGCACCCAGATTACGGTCATCTTTCGATTCGTCCGGAGTGTCCTCCGCTGGTGACTCCGTTTCCTCTGTAGAATCTTCCGCTGGTTCCTCTGTGAAAGGCTCTGTAGCTTCTTCTATTTCTTCCGGTGACGTAGTTTCCACTACCGCCTCCGTTGCTTCCACAGTTTCACTTGCTTCCGGTACTTCTTTCTCCTCCGGCGGTGCCTCTGCCATAGCTCCCAGCGGAACGCTGAAAACCAGCATCACCGCCAGCAGCAAGCACAGCATTCGTCTTGTAAATCTCATGGATTTCCTCCTTCCTCTGCGTTCTGGTACTTCGCCACCTCACTGGGCTTGGTTGTCATAATACTGTAAAGCGTATTGTCCGTTGGAAAATGATCCACGAAAGGCAGGATCACATTGTCAAAGAACAGCAGTCCTTCTCCCGGCGGGGCGTTGCTGATATGGGCCGCCTGTTTGGCTGAGATGTTCAGCCGCTCGCAGAGAATGGCCCTGTCACCGCTGGCCTGGTTCAGCAGATAGATAAAGTCGCTGTTTTCCAGAATGTTCTCGATCTCCGGGGAACCCAGCAGGTCCTTTACGTTCTGGGTAATGCCCGTGGGAATGCCGCCCCACTTCCGAAAGCGCTTCCAGATCTCCACACTCCAAGAGGCTACCTCCCCGTGGAGCAGAAGGTGGAATTCGTCTACATAGTACCGGGTGGATCTTCCCTCGCTGCGGTTCACTGTCACCCTGTTCCACACCTGGTCCTGGATGACCAGCATTCCCAGATTTTTCAGCTGCTTGCCCAGGGATTTGATATCAAAGCACACCAGCCGATTGTTGATATCCACATTGGTTCGGTGATTAAACACGTTCAGACTGCCGTGGACATACAGCTCCAATGCCGAGCTGACTCTTTGGGCCTCCGGTTCCGGCTGGGCCCGGATCTCCTCCCACAGATCTTCCAGGATGGGCATATTCTCCGGCCTGGGGTCTGCCAGATAACTCCGGTACACCTTCCGCAGAGAGCGGTCAATAACGGTTTTCTCCACCGGTGTCAGCCCAAACTTGTCTCCCGCCGCGACCTCGCAGAAGGACAGGATAAAGTCGGATTTCAACGCCATGGGGTTGTCATCCTCGGAGTAGTTCAGGTTGATATCCAGGGGATTCAGGTAGTAGCTCCGTCCTCCGCCGCTGCCGGAGGGGGTAAGCCGGATGACCTGCCCGCCCAGCCGCTCCACCAGGGGGAAATACTCCGATTCCGGGTCACAGATCAGAATATCGTCCTTCGTTACCAGGAACACATTCAGAATCTCCCGCTTGGCGGAGAAGGACTTGCCGCTGCCGGTGGTGCCCAGAATCAGACCATTGGGCGTTTTGTTCTGCTTCCGGTCTGCCAGGATCATATTGCCGGAACTGGCGTTGATCCCGTAGTACAGCGCATCCCCGCCCTGGAAGATCTCCTGGGTGGTAAAGGGCATGAGGATAGAAACAGCGGAAGTGGTAAGCCCCCGCTGAATGTGGATCCGGTTGACCCCCAGGGGGAGTACCGACACAAAGCCCTGCTCCTGCTGGAAGTCCAGCCGGGTAAACTGGCAGTTGTACTGCTGGGCGACGCTGGTAGCCCGGGCAATGTCGTTGTCCAGCTTCCGTTTGCTGTCTGCCATATTCACAACCAGGAATGTGACCAGAAACATCCGTTCATTCCGGCTCTGTAAATCCCGGAGGATGTTCTTGGCCTCCACGGCGTAGGTGGCAATGTCCGTGGGGACAATATCCATATCGAACCCCTCCCGGACGGCCCGCTTCTGGGCATCGATCTTCATGCCGTCAATGTCAGTGATCTTCCGCTTGACGGTCTTGATAGCCTCCGTCTGGTCCATACTGCGGATGTGGATGCTCAAAAGCAGATCGCTTTCCGTATTCAGCAGCTCCGCCAGGATACGGTCATCCATTTCCGGGGCGGTAATTTGCAGGAAGGAAGCCGCGCAGAACTTGGTGCCCATCTGGAACTGCCGGGCAGAGGCGAAGCGGAAGGCAGAGGGGGCAATAAAGTCCTTGACGTGCAGGCCAGAGGGAGCCAGCCAGTCCCAGTCAAAGGAGAACCGTTCCCCATCCGGGTGCAGGATGCCGTGCAGCAGCTCCAGCCACTCCCGGCCATCCAGCACCTTTGCCAGAGCACCCATGACCTTGAAATGGTTCAGTGCGTCCAGGGTGATCCGGGAGAATCTGACCCTTGCCGCCCGGATATCCGATTCCGTGATGGTCAGCACCAGCAGCTTGGATTTCACAATGCCGTTGTTGCCCTTTTCCAACTGCCGCCGGAGCATCTGGGTATAGAGCTGCCGAATGCCATCGAAGGCATCCCCTTGGGCGGCGATCTCGATCCGCTTTAGAAAATCCTCCTGATTCATGTGCCGGCATGGCAGGCTGATCTCCATGCCGATGGAGCTGTCATGGGAATTGTACAGATCGCAGAGGCCTTCAAAGATGGCCGTCTGCTGATCCGGCTGGGCCAGCTGGTAGTTCACGTCCTCAAACTCAATGCACTTGGACCAGGTGTTGTCATCCAGCTTGCAAAGACCGTCCGGGTACATCTGCCGGAATGGCAGGGTATCCTGGGCGGTATGGGGCCTCCCGTCGCCCCGGGCCCGCTCCATGATGGCCCGAATCTCTTTCTTTTCAGCGGCGGTCAGCTTTCGTTTTCTTGCGGGCTTTTCCTCTCTTTTGGACAACCGCGCGCACCTCCTGTTCTACTTGAATCTGCCGCGCCACGGCGGCGTAAAAATTGTTGGTCGCGTAGGGCCGCAGCTTGGGCCTTGCGAACATGGCCTGGATTATCTGGCCCAGGATCACCTCCAATGGCTGACCGTGTTTTTCGTACATAGCCAGCAGGAAGAAGGGCAGCATCACCAGAATCATGCAGAGGGTGGCCGCGCTGGAAGCCACCCGATTTTTGAGCAAAAAGAAAAGCGGTACTCCTACAAGCACCGCCGCCCCAAAGCAAATGAGCTGCCGCCGGGTCAAACCAAGCAACACCTTGGATTTTACTTTGGTCAGGTCTTTGGGAATGGTTACATAGGCCATACATACCTCCTTAATGGGCTCCAAATAGAGATTTTGACAGGCTTCCTGTTTTGAACAGGGCAAAGCATAGCAGCACCGTATACCCCATGCAGGCCCAGATGGCGGCGGACACATTGCTTCCCACGCCGATGTTCTGCACCAGCACAGAATAAATGCCAACGCACACCATGATGAGAAACGCCTGGAAGCCCAGGGCAAACAGGGAGCGCAGGTAGTTTTGCCCCGTGTGCCCCCAATCCCGGTTGGTCATGGTGGCAAGGGGGATGGGACCCACAGAGGCGGTCAGGTATACCTCAATCATCCTGCCGTAGACCACCAGCATAATGCAGATGGACAGGATGTTCATGGTCAGCCCCACAAAGACGGACTGGAACCACAGCCCGAATAGCTCTCCTGTTTCCAGGGCTTCCATCTGGGCATCCAGGTTTCCCAGCACGCCGCTGATATCCACAGAGGTATTGCCGATAATCACCCCGGCGCTGCCGTTGACCACGCTCTGCGCCGCATCGAATATTCCCATGACGATGTTCCAGGTGTTGGTGACGATCAGCACGGCACAGAAGGTCTTGAATACCCATTTGAAAAACATCCAGGTATCAATATCGTGGAGATTGTTTCGCTCCGTGACCATCTGGATCAGCTCCACACACATGACAAAGGTGAGGATCACCCCGGCAATGGGGACAATGACCGTTTCGGAAAGATTCTGGATCATGGAAAAGACGCCCCCGTTCCAGCCCTGGGGCGTCTTTCCCACTTCTCCCGCAATCTCGCCTACTTTGGTATTGACGGAATCGAACATTCCTGTTAAATTCCCCTTGATGCCCTCTGTCAGCAGCCCACGGAGCCACTGGTCCAGTTTGTCAAGAATACCGCCCATAAGCGAATCACGCTTTCAGCGGCTTATCCGAACAAACCGGTCAGCAGGGGCACCAGAGTGGTGCCGATGAGGGCGACACCGCCGCCGGCCATCAACTGTTTCATACCCTGGCTTTTGGAGGCGGGGTTGTCCTGGCCGTAGCCTTCCAGAAGATTGATAACGCCCCAAATACCCAGACCTGCGCCCAGGGCGACTACCAGGGTTTGCAGAACGCCTACCGCGCTGTTGAAAAATGCCATTCAAAATATCCTCCTAAAAATGGTTTTGGTTATAAATTGATCTCGTACACCTCAAAGGCATCCGTGGGCTTTACCTTGGGATGCCGCTTCATGTACCGCTCCATATCAAAGAGATTTTTCGGGTCGGCGTCGGCGGTATATCTGTAGTTTGGGTGTTTCGTCAGATTGTATTTCTCCGAGAGAAACGGACGGACACCCCGCAGCATATAGATACACTTGCCGCCGTCCATTACCGCCAATTCGTCCTGGGACATCAGCTCCTTTCCTAATTTCTGATAACTGAGGCCATAGGATACCTGACTGCCGCGGTTTTCGGACTGGTTGGAAAGGTCAATGGTTTCCTTTCCCAGCAGCTCCGAAATCTCCTTCAGCGTGGATTTCTCCTTGCCTCCCAAAAACAAGGTGCTGTCACAGTTACCTGCGATGGTATCCGCCGCGTCCTTGTAAATGGTCTTTAGCTGGCTCTGGGACTGCAAAATAATAGAAGCCGAGATTTCCCGGCTTCGGATGGTGGCTATGAGCTTGTCAAAGTTCGGAATTTGACCGATATTGGCAAACTCGTCTAAGATCAGCCGGACATGGACGGGCAGCCGCCCGCCGTAGAAGTCATCCGCCTTGTCGCAGAGCAGATTAAAAAGCTGGCTGTACATCAGAGCGGCCACAAAATTAAAGGTGCTGTCCGTATCCGAAAGGATCACAAACAGCGCCGTTTTCTCGTCGCCCAGGGTATCCAGCTCCAGCTCGTCCGTTTCCATAAGATCCCGGAGTTCTTTTATGTCAAAGGAAGCCAGGCGTGCGCCGCAGCTCACTAAAATAGATTTTAAGGTCTTGCCCGCCGCCATCTTGAATTTGCGGTACTGCCTCACAGCAAAATGGTCCGGCTCCTTTTCCGCCAGCTTAGCAAAGAGAATGTCCACGGGGCTTTGATAGTTTTCGTCATTTTCTCGAGCTTCGCTGGCGTTGATGAAATCTAACAGCATTGTGAAATTCCGCTCCTCCTCCGGGGCCTCGTACCAGATGTAGCCGATCAGCGCGGAGTAGTAGAGGCGTTCTGCTTTGACCCAGAAATCTTCCGAAGATTTTTCGCCTTCGCCCTTGGTGTTCATAATCAGGGCGTTTACCAGCTTCAAAATATCCTTTTCAGAACGGATATACGTCAGAGGATTGTATTTCAAGGACTTTTTGAAGTTGATAAGATTCAGGCACTTGATCCGGTAGTGCTTTCGCACCAGAAAGGTGCCAACCTCCGGGAGCAGCGTGCCCTTGGGGTCCGTGACCACATAGGAGCTGTGGGCCTGCAAAAGAGATGGTTTACAAAAGAACCGGGTCTTGCCGCTGCCGGAGCCGCCGATGACCAGAATGTTCTTGTTCCGGGCATACTTGGGTTCCTTGGGCCTGCTTGCCATGGTGATGCGTTCTGTCTGGGTCATGGGGATATTCTGGAAGAAATCCGGGTCCATATAGGGGGCAATGTCCGCGGGCGTGCCCCACCGGGCACTGCCGTATTCCACACCGTACCGGTACTTCTTCTGATCCTGCCGCCGTATTCTCACAGCCAGCCACAGGAACACCCCGGCGGCAATGCCCCAGAGTATATCCACCGGCTGAACGCTAGGCAGAGGATTGGCGAAGGCAGCAGAAAAGCCCTCCGTTAAATGTAGCAGCCGGGAAGAAAGATCGTCTCCGGGCGCCAAACGAAGGGCTTGGGATACCTTGCCGCCCAGGTAGGCGAACAGGGCATAGGGAATATTGGGAATTACAAATTTTTTGATATTTACCGCAGCACACCTCGATCCTTTTCTTTGACCAGCTCTTTCTCCAACGGCTTTGGCTGCATTTCCGCCTCTTTCACGGCCTTTGCCAGCTGCGCGCGGAGGGATGGCTTCCGGTTGAGCTTTCTAGCGGTAAACTCCTGGAATGCCGCCGTAATGGCATCCGCGTCCCGGCTCTTGAAGAACACCAGATACCGGGGCTGCTCCGAAGCGATATCCTTTTTCAGCGCGAAATCCACATGGTATTTCTTCGCCGTCTGGGTAAAGCACCGGATATTCTTCTCCGTGATCTCGATATTGGAAAGCCCCGCGTTTTGACCGGCCAGCTGCTTTAAGGTCTGCTTGCCCCGGTAGATTTTGGACTGCTTCTTCCGGTCCAGGTAGGCCCGGATAGCTTTTTCCAAAACCTGTTCCGTCATTTTTGCGGTGCTGATGATAAGGGCAATGGACTTGCCCGTGACTTCCTCCTGCATTTATCCTCCTTCCGCCAAATCGTGCTGCACCAGGGCCGAATAGTAGCTGCCCATGGTAATGCTGGCATTGTACAGTGCCGCCAGCAGATATTTCTTGATGTTCCGTATCCGGGTGGTGTTCTCATTCATGCAGGCAAGCACATACTGGATGTGGCTGCCCGTCAGTTTCAGGAACCGGGAGCGGACCACCTCCGCCGGGAAATCGTCGCTGGCAATGCGGATGGTTTTCCGGGAGGTGCAGACCGTATCCACCAGGATCTCCACGATCTCGTCCAGCTGCTCCTGGTCGATCTGGGGGGTCTGAACGAGAACGTCATAGTCGATGTTTTCCTGAAGAATATCACGATACCGCTCTCTGACTTCCATCCCATCCGTTCCCATCCTCGTTTCCTGGGAAGGGTGATACGATGGGATAGGATGGATTTCATCCGTAATTTCTAAATCTTTCTTTGATCTATCTTTCTTTTCTTTATCTTTATTTAATTGCGCGGTCATTTCCGGACACGGGGTATCCATATCCGGGTTTTCCGTATCTGGACGCTCCGGCTCCGGCGGCGCCGACTGTGGCCGGGACTTATGGGGCGTTTCGTAGATGATGTACTCCACATCCACGATCTTTCCCTTGCTGTCCCGGATGCGGCTGCGGACAATATACCCCGCCTGCTCCAATTCCCGAAGGGCCGAGCCGATGCAGTCTGCCCCCTCCTTGCAGATAGCCGCCAGTCCTCTTGTGGTGTAGTTCCACTCCTCCGGGAGAGACAGCATCATGGAAAGCAGCCCCTTGGATTTCAAGGAAAGCCCCGTGTCCCGCAGATGATGGTTGGACATGACCGTATAATCCCGGTTTCGCTCAATGCGGAAAACTGCCACTTTGATGACCTCCTTCTTGGTAAAAATAAGTGTTGATTTTCGTAGTCTTGTTGGCCTGTATTCCCTTAAAAAGTCCCCCGTGTGAAAACACACAGGAAGCATTTTATTCGCCGCTCTCAAAGGAAACACAGGCCGATTTTCCACCCAAATTGCTACACAAAAAGGCGACTGCCGGGAAGCAATCGCCTTTTTGAGAGAGAATATGAAGTAAGAAAAGCACGAAATTCGCTGCTCTGAAATTAAAAAACGTCTAGGGAAATGCCGCTTTTTTGAAAAGTCCTATAAGGACACCCGTACCATCAGTTTTTGTCACAACGCGGTTTGTGCGAATCGTCGTGACAGTAAAAGACACCTCCTGAATTGGGGAGGTGTCTTTCTATTTACTCTGCGACCGCTTCCGCCCGGCGTACTGCGTCGGTAGTGGATTCCTGCGGCTTCTTGAACGCCTCGTTAAATTCAGCCACGGCCGCCTCGATCAAGACTTCCATTTCGTCCGCATCAAAGTCAATGCCCTTCTTAAGCAGCGCCTCAGCGGTTTCCAGAGCCTTATTCAGCTTGTCCGTGCCGTGGATCGTGGTCCAGCCTGCACAGCCACACAGGCAACGGCGCGTTTGGTTTCATCGGTCAGGGATCTGGCTGCAAGCTGCTTCATAGCATAGCCCAGGCAAGCCGAAGATTGCGCACAGGATAGCGCCCATGATCTGAACGCCGTAGGTGTAGATAAAATACTCAAACATGTTTTTTACCTCCAAATTTTATTGTTCGCGAATTGCAAGAACAAGTTGAGCATTTCAGTGTTAGAAGGCTGCCAATCTGACCTTGGCTGGCCCTGAGCCGGGTTGTTTTGTCTTGAAAGGGTAGCCGCCTGTGCAGCAGGGTGGCGTAGGTGTGGGTGTCGAAGAGTTCATCAAAATTTGTTTATATTGTCGATTGAATTTGTGTAACGCATATAGTAGACTGTAGAAAATAGCGAAATTGGGGAGAACTATCGATGGAAGACAAATTCTGGCTGGCCAAAATCGTCAACGATTCGAATGACACTATTCACAATAAAGCGCGGCCTAAGTTAACGATAGAGGCGCAAGTCACTTATATGCGAGACGTCAAAGGAATAAAATTCAATATAGTCAGTGAGCAGCAAGCCGCCGCATTTCTTTCAGAAAATAATTATTATTTTAAGTTAAAAGCATTCTGCAAAAATTATTCAAAATTCTCTCAAGGTGAAAATGCAGGGAAGTATTTTAATGTGGATTTTGCGTATCTCCAAGAGTTGTCCACGCTGGATATGTATCTGCGTGAAATAGTTCTAAATTTCACGCTCGATATTGAGCATTTTCTCAAAGTTCATCTTCTCAAAAACATTTCGGACAATAAGGACGAAGACGGATACGCGATCGTTGAGGAATTTCTTTTTTGCCATCCAGAAGTATCAGAGGGAATACAAAGAAAGTCAAAAGATTCCTATTGTGAAGATCTGATTGAAAAATATAAAGATCGCTTTCCTATATGGGCTTTTGTCGAAGTGCTTTCATTCGGTGACTTGATAAATTTCTGTGATACCTATTATCGCAAATATCCTTCCAAATCTATCCATGTAGGTACTTTAAGGATTGTAAAGTTTCTTCGAAATGCCGCCGCCCATAATAATTGTCTCATAAACAACCTAGCTGATCATTCCGGTAGTCATTTTACACAAAACAGAATGGCTAATTCATTTGTCGCGACTATTGATGGAATTTCCGCCAGAAGCAGGACCAAGAAAATGGGGAACCGGTCTGTACACGATTTTGTTGTAATGCTTTGCTGCTTCAATTCAGTTGTGACAAGTTCTGGAATAAAAAAGCATAAAATTCAAAAGCTGAAGGATTTACTGGACAAACGTTTTGTTCTACACAAGGATTATTTTACTGACAATGCTGTTCTGCGTTCCAACTACGAATTCGTTAAAAAAATTGTTGACAAAATGGCTGAAACATGTGTATAATGTGCCTGTAGCACAAAAGGATGTGTTAATCCTTTTCAGGGACTGGTGCCTGCACCGGTCCCGTTTTTCTTTTCTTCCATTTCCTGCTAGACGTAAAGAATCCCCCGACCTTCCTTTTGGGAAGGCCGGGGGATGTTCCATATTATTCAGTTGCCGCTTCTACCCGCCGCACGGCGTCGGCGGTGAATTCCTCTGTCAGCGGCTTCTTGAATGCTTCATTGAATTCAGCCACAGCCGCCTCAATCAGAATCTGCATTTCCTCAGCGTCAAAATCAATGCCTTTCTTTTTCAGCAGTGTCTCGGCGGTCTCCAATGCCTTGGCCAGCTTGTCCGCGCCGTGGAGGGTATTCCACACCTGCTCCACGAACTGCACCGCCACGTGGGCGATCGCGCGCTTGGTGTCGTCGTTGATGTACTTCACAGCCAGCTTCTTGATGGCATAGCCCAGGCAGCCGAAGATCGCGCACAGAATGGCCGCAATAATCTGCGTGCCGTAGTGATAAATGAAATATTCCAGCATAATATAATTCCTCCTTAGTTATGTAGCGGAAGTTTCCGTACTTCCTCCATTACACGTTTCGCAGAGCCGTTGCCTCCGGCTTCTGCATATGGCTCATAAAGATAGTCGTTCAGATTCTCGTATTCATCACGGGTGATATACCCCCGCTCCACGTATTTCATACCAAGAAATGTGATTCTATCGTGGGCGATTCCTATCAAAAGGCGAGTGCTCGCACTTTTCTTTGTCCGGCGGGCATCCAGATAGCTCCAGAAGCCCGCCGACCCGATCAGCGTGATTAGAATCGTAACGGCAGTTTTTACCAATTCGTTCATCTCGTTCCTTCTTCCTCAGCTGTTCCACCGAGCGTAGCCGGGACGGGTATCCACATGAATGCCCCAGCCGTACAGCCCAATTCCTCCAGTGTGCCCCATGACTTCCTCCGCTACGGTTTTCATCTCCGCCGGACTTGCGGCACTGTGCAGATCGGCCGCCAGCCCATACAGATGCTGAGAATTGGCCACACCGCCGACCTCCGCATTGTGCGCCGCACACCGAACGCCGGAACCGCCGCCATCCACAATGGAAACCGGCACACCCAGCCGATGCCGGATTTCGTCCACGGTACGTACCATGGATTCCTGTGGTTCCACCGGGAACCCACCACAACGGCCACAGGGGCACCGGAATTCCGCACGCTTGAAATACCGGATATCCTTCCACCAGTCCGCACCGCCACCCGTCTCCGGGGTGCCTTGGGACTGCTGGGGCAGCTCTCCGGAAGTAATGACCTCCCGGATACGCGCCTCCGTCCCGATGCCGAATATCCCATCCACCGTAAGCCCGTAATTACGCTGGAATGCCTCGGTGGCGCAGCGGGAGTTATTGCCCCAAATGCCGTCGATTTCCCCCGCATAGTACCCAAGGTACAGCAGCAAGCATTGCTTTTGCTTGATCGTCATCCGAGCATCACCCCGTATTTCGCCAGAATGGCAATGATGTCGTCAGTGAGGATTTTCTTGAGCTGACCGGGGGGCAGCTTTGCGATACTTGCGGCAATGGCACGCATATCCTGCTCCCCGTCCTCGGCGGCGCGGATTTCCACCAGCCGCTTTTTGGCTCCGTTACTCCATCTCTTCATCCGGCTTCACCTCCAAAAGATTCAATGCTTCCTGCATGTCGGCACCTTCGGCTTTCATTTCGGCTATTTTTGCCAAAATAGCGTTTTTGCGCTCTTCGATGGTCATGTGGTCACCCCCAGAGCGGTTTCAATTTCAGACAATGCCGATTCGTATTCAGCATTCTGAGCAGCGAGAGCCTGATACTGCTCCCGCTCATATTCCCGCTGAGCGGTGTCCAACTCTTCCCACGGCTTCCATGGGGCGATCATCTCACCGGTGAACACCACGCCGTCGGCGCGTGCCCACGTCTGACCCGCCGGGATATAGCGGTAGCCCTCGATGTAAGCGTCGCACTTACCATCGAATGCGTCTGTCTCGATTGTGGTCAGCCCCTCGGCGGTGGAGGTGTGACACTTAAAACTAGAATCTATGTAAATCGTTTTCATGCGCCGCCCTCCTATTTCATCAATTTGATTTCCGTCGCGGTGTACGTAATCGTCAAATACGCGGTATGGCTACCGCCAAAACCGATACTGTGAAGCCCGGACAGGGCAGATATGTCAACCGTTACCGTGGTAAGATCGGTACCGATTGCTGTCGAAGCAACTACGGACGAACCACTGTACACCTCCAATTTTGTATTGGAGCCGCCCGACGCTTTGCACGTCGCTTGAAGCGTGCTATACTCTGTCAGGTCAATTTGGCCTTTTGTACGTGCAGAAAGGGCTCTGTCGTTGCCGTAGGCGTTTACCGACTTAACCGTCAATTCTGCTTCTGCGGTTACAGTGCCGTTCCCAGGTATTTCCCACTCACCGGCTATAATGTCGCTCGGGGCATTGGGTTTGAACAGGAACAGCGCATAGCTCAGCTCCACAGAGGTGCTCTGACCATCCGTGGTGATAGTTACAGCCTTGCTGTCGGTCTCCGCCCCACTTGTGGAGGTCACCGTCCACGTCCCGGCGTTCGGCACAATGCAAGCCCATGTACCGCTAGTATCAGGGGCGGATAGAGTCGTTGTGCCGTCAGAGCAAGTGCAGGTCGAACCGGCGGGATAGGTGATGTTGATGGTGGCAGAGAAATACGCGATTACGACCACATAATCCACATCTATGTCCACAGTCCGCGTCGGAGGCGACACGTCCGCAGGGAGCGTCACCGACCACGCGCCAGTCTCCAGCCCTGTAAACATCGCCACACCGGCAGCATCTGCAACCTTCTGTTTAACCTTGCTACCCTTCGTCACAGTCACAGCTACTCCAGCAAGGGCTATAACCTTTAAATTACCTCCCGCCCCACCACCCTCCGTCACGTCAAGCTTGCTTGCAATTCCGGTAATACCGCCAGGCCCCAGCGACACCACGCAAACGGCTACCTGATATCTGGTGCCCGTAGCGTTGATGTCGGCTGTGGTCAAATCAGCAAATCCGTTTGCATCCGTAGCATACTGGATTTCGTCCACCACCTGGTCAAAGGTGTCCTTCGTGCTGGTGCGGGTGACGTCGATCGTCAGCACCAGCCGGGCATACCCGGAAGTTGCCTCGGTTACTGCCCAGTTCTGGGACGACGGGTGGATGATCTGACGCCCGCAGATCATGAGCTGCCCCGCCGTCATCGTAAGCGTAGAACCGGAATAGCTCAGATCACAGCCGGTCAGGATGCCGTCGTCAAAGATGGCGCGGCGGATAACCGCATCGTTGGCCGGGGTCACCTTCTGATTGGGGAATGTCACACCGGTAAAATTCGCACTCATTTGATTACTCCTCTCAATTTTTCTGTGGCCGTAGTGGCCAGCTCACCGGACTTGTAATAGTAACGGGAGTCCTCGCTGCTTTTCCGCTTATAGGAGATATAGGAACAGAGGATCTCACCATAGGCATAAAACGTGCAATTATCCTGTACGTTGAGATTCAGAGCACTCCAGAATTCCAGCTTGTGGTTGGTCTTGTTTTTGGCAAAAGTCTCTATGACTTTTGTCTCCACCTCTTCAAGCTTTTTGACGGAAATCGTGTCCCACGTCCCCGAAGCCCGGCGGGCGGGAACCGTCTGGGATACAGTGCCGTCCTCCGCAAGATACCAGGTGCTTCTCTGCCGGGAAACGATAGGCTCCCCGTCGTCGTCCTTCTCTCCGGTATCTACGTCACACAGCACCGTCAGTTTAGCAGTGCCGGAAGCCGAATAATCTAGGTTCTGAAGCTGACTTTTCCCATCGTCAAAGCTGATATTGTGGGCTTCGATTGGTGGGGTGGAGATGTTGCACAGCAGCTTGTCACCACCGTCCGAAAACCGCACCGTTACCCGGTAGCTGCGGCGCATGAGCCTGGCATACTCGGAAAGCTTGTAGCAGTCGTTGTTGTCCAGTTCCGGCGGTGAAAAAGCGGTTGTGTCCAAATTGGACACCGTCAGATATGGCAGCGCATAGGCGGTGTCCGTGCATTCAATCCAGTGTTCGGTCAGCTGCTGAACGATGAAGTTGCCGACAGTCTGCTTTGCGGTCTGCTCGGCGAGTTCCAGCGGCCGGGAAAAGGCGTCCAATGGGGACGTGAGCGTCAACAGCGTGCGGTCGGTCTGGGGCTTCACGCCGGTTATGGAATAGACGCCGCCGTCGATCACCAGCCAGTTTCCCACGTCGCTCTGGCCGATCTCCGTCCCCACCACCGTCACCGTGCTGTTCTCGGCGCTGAGGCTGTCCAGGGTCAGCGCGCTGGAGATGACGGCGGCCATCCGAATCGTCCGATAGGTCGCAAAGCTTTTCACAAATGCCCACATGTCAAACGCTCCTGTAATAGTAGAATAGAGTGAGATCCGCAGAGCCGGTAAAGGCCGCGTCCGCCTCAATGGAGATGGTCACGGGTTCATCCACCGGAATATGGGGAAACGGCGTGGTGCTCAAATCCAGGGAGTCCAGCAAGTCCGTCACCGTCCCGTCTGCGGAGACTTTTCGGACATAGGACTGTTCCCGCCGGCTGGAATATTCCAGCCGATCAGAGGCAATCAGAACCGCCGTAACGGAGCAGATGCCGAAGGTCTTGCCGCTGAGGTTGCCGACCATCCTGATTTTGGGGTTGGTGATTGCGCCGTAGTAGCTCAGTTCCATAGACCCGGGGATATGCCCGCCGCCGCGAAGCTCCCCCGCCAGAGAGCCGGAGCTGTCGACGCCGTACATTAAGATGCTGTCATAGACATAGTCGTAGCGCTTGCTGCTGTCGCCCCCTGCGGTCTCCAGGGAAAGGGTCGTTGCATAGGGCTTATACCACGGGGTCTTTACGTAGAAGCTGCTGGGGACTTCCAGCCAGCCGACCTCGTTCAACTCGCCCTTCTGAAGGAAATTGACGTCCACATCCCGCCGGTATTCCTGGTCGCCCGTGGGATTGTAGCAGAGGATGACTGTTCCAGCAGCGGCCAGCCAGTCCATGAAGGACTGGTAGACCGCATAGGCGTTTCGAGTAAAGTACACCGTGAAAGGAACTGTCCCCTGCGGCTCGCTCTCGCCGCTGACGGCGAGGAAAAAGCCCCGGGTGAGGTCTGCATAGGTGGGCGACAATGTATAGCCAAATCCGGCCAGAGAGGACACGTACACGCCATTTTCGCCGTTCAGCCCCCTGCGGTCGCCCGCTGCGTTTTGAAGATAAACTTTTCGTATCCGTCTCATAGATCCTCTCCCAATTTCTCGTTGACCAGGTTCAGCAGCATGGAAATATCAGCGTCGGTCAGTTTCTGCACGTAGATCGTGAGATTCACGGTTTTGCCGCCGGCCGTGGTAACGGCGACATTCCGCGTCCGGCGGGAGCCGTTCATCTGGGGGACATCGAAGGAGGTATCAATGGCGTCCGCCATCTGGGCGTTGACCAGGCGCATTTCCTTCGTAAATCCGGAGCCGATGCCCCGCGCCATCCAGACGCCGACCTCCTGCTCCATCACCTTGGATGGGGACTTGATGCCAAACTTGGATTTAATCCAGCCAACGGTATCATCAACCCATCCGGAGAGCAAATTGTACAGCCATTCGGTTGCGCTCTTAATGCCGTTCCAGATTCCCCGGATTATGTTTGAGCCAACCTGAAGGAATTTACTGTCGCTGTTGGCCATGGCGTCCAGGAACGTCGTAACGATGTTGTCCACGGCGTTGCCGATATCGCCCAGGCTGTTGAAAATGCCCTGAATCAGTCCGAGAACCAGCTCGACACCGGCTTCCAGCAGCTGCGGGGCGGAATCAACTAGGGCGGTGAGCAGCTGGGTGACAAGCTGAACAGCGGCCGGAATCATTTCCGGTGCGGCCTGACCCAAGCCGGAAATCAGCTCGGAAACCATGCCGACGGCCGAGGTAATCAGATCCGGGCCTCTGTCGGCCAGCCCCTGGATGAGCTGCCCCACCAGCTCCACGGCGGTCTCCGCCAGCTGGGGCGCGGACTCAACGATACCGGTCAGAAGCTCCTCCACGAGGTCAAGCCCCATGTCAAGAAGCTCGGGTCCTTCGTCGCTCAGCCCCTGAACCAGTGCCATGATAAGCTCCCGGCCGCCGTCTACGATGGAAGATCCATTCTGCGTCAGGCCGGACAGCAGTGCCGTGACCACGGAAAGAGCCGCCTTAGACAGCTCCGGGGCGCGGCTGGAAAGGCCGGTAATCAGTCGGGAGATCAGTTCCGCAGCGCCCTGCGCCATGTCCGGCGCGGCGTCCGCAATGCCGTCCACCAGCTCCATCACCAGATCCAGCCCCATATCAATCAGCTCGGGGGAAGCCTCCCCCAGGCCGTCAACCAGGCCGCCGAGAATGGCCTTGCCTGCTTCGAGATACTGGGGCAGCTGCTCCTTAATCATGGACGCGCCCTTGACGATGTAGTCCGTTATCACCTGGGTCTGCGCCGCGGTATCCGTGCCGGCTGCCTCCATGTCGGCGGCGAAGCTGTTCAGGAACTCAGCGCCTTGGGCAGACAGATCGCTGAGCATCGGCAGGAGGATGCCGCCCAGGGCGCTTTTTGCGCTGGCTACGGAGGCGTCCAGCCCGCTCAGACTTTCGGAGTAGCCCAGCCACTTCTCCTGGGATTCACTGAGGGTTTCGCCCGCGTCCTTGGCCGCCTGCGCTGCCTCGGCGGACTCCTTCGCAAAGGAAGCCATGGTGGTGATGACGGCCGTACCCATGGCAGCGGCGGCAGCCGTGGCCACGGCAAGCCCCTTGGCCGCACCAGCGGCGACGGTACCGAAGCCCTTGGCCATGGCAGCGGACGCGGA